>VFQS010000975.1_pt1 | contig 28121 bp, 22 predicted proteins | sample 3512361 | NCBI WGS metagenome assembly VFQS01 (sample SAMN10412375, study PRJNA504923) | tailings metagenome | isolation source: Relicate 1 Philex TSF3 active mining | place: Philippines
CTAGTGTCACCGATCCAGGCTGGAAGCGCCACCTACGGACACTGCTGATTGCAAAGGCACTGGTGGCCGCAGCAGGGGTGGGATGGGTGGCTATACCCGGCTTGATTACGCCGTATCTTGGGAGTGGTAGTCCCACAGCACCTGCTGATACTCCCACCACCGAGGCGTCACTCGAAGAGCCTCTACCAGCAGATACTGCACCAACCACAAGCATTGGAGAGCAACTGATGACCAGTTTCGACAATGCGGTATTTGCGGTCGAAGACTTCATGGCCAATGACTTGGTGGTGCCCAGCTGGATGAAGTCGTTGCTCGGTGGTGCACCCGATGAGCCTACGTGGTTGTTGGTGGGCGGGGATGCTCTCCTCGAATTACGCGATGACCCATCCAACGAAAGTCTGACCATTGCCCAGATTCCGGCCGGCACTCGTGTCGAATGGATTGATGGGCCACAAAGCTCGGACGGTATTGCATGGTTGCGCATTCGTTATAATTCGGAAAGTGGCGTTGTCGAAGGATGGGCACGTCAGAGCCGACTCGTTGTTCCTTCTCCGTAGTCATCCATCTATACAGAACCGAGCAATAGATTCATGGACCTACAAGCAGTCGTACATCAGATTCGCCAGTCGCAACGCACCGTCGTCGTCACCGGGAGCGGCATGTCCGCCGAGAGCGGCATTGCTTCGTTTCGTCAGGCACTGGTAGGCGAATGGGCACAGTACGATGTGCGTGATTTAGCCACACCACAAGCCTATGCGCGCAATCCGAAGTTAGTGTGGCAGTGGTACAACTTTCGGCGATCATTGGTCGAAGCAGCTCAACCTAGCCCCGCACACCATGCCCTCGTCGACATTGAGCAATCAATCCCCGAATTTTTGTTGGTGAGTCTGGCAATTGATGGTCTGCATTGGCGGGCAGGGTCACGTGACATGATCGAGCTCAACGGTTGTGTACAGCGGGCACGATGTGTCGAAAACGGTCATCTCGGCGAATGGGAAGAAGAAGGGGGCATACCGCCACACTGCCAGCGCTGTGGCAGTCAATTGCGCCCCGATGTGGTGTTGCTCGGTGAGGGGTTTGCCCGCCATGATGTCAATCGCGCCCGGCATGCCGTCGAGCAGTGCGACACAATAGTGTTTGTGGGTGATATCAGCGCCATTGACCCAGTGGCGCAGTTCCCGTTTATGGCCCATCGTGCCAAAGCGACCATCATCACAATTACCACCGATGACACGTCGATTTTCGGGGTAATGGCAGACCACGTCATTCGGGCCACACCCGGTGAGGTATTGCCACGACTTGTCGCCCAACTCAACGAGGGTCACTAACCATGCTCGAGACTCCGCGTACCATCATTCGGGCGTGGAATCGCTATGACGACGAGCGGAGCTACCGTTGGCCGGCTTACCACGATCCGTTTGAGTCGATTTGGAATCTGCAACGTCCGCAGTCGCCGTTTTCTGGGGCATGGTTCAGCGACATGTTTAGCGGTCGGCGCCATTGGGCAGTCGATAGTCGCGCCGGTGATTTGATGGGGCGTATCTCGATACGTGATATCGACACCGAACGCAAGCAGGCCCGACTTGGCATCACGTTCTCGGCATCATTTGTCGGGCGTGGGCTTGGCACAGAGGCTATGCACCGCTTCCTCGATTACTACTTTGACGAACTCGGATTCGTCAGCATGGTCCTCGATGTGGCCGCCCCCAACGAACGTGCCGTACGTTCATACCGCAGTTTGGGGTTCACATATATCGAAAGTGATTGGCGCAATGCGTATCACAGCATCGATCTCAGCATTCTTGATGCGCCCAATTACCGCCATTTGAAGCCACATTTCGACATCAGAAATGGAGCCATCTGGGTCGAATTTTTTGAGATGCAGCTCAATCGTGACGAGTGGAAGCATCGCAACGCACACTAAATTTCGGTGCAGGAGACAGAGAATTCATGAAGCGCTGTATACATCAGCTATTGCTGCTCAGCCTATTCCTCGGAATACTGAGCGCATGTCAAATCGAAGGGGGTGTGCGCGACCGCACGCCCGTGGTACCCGCAGTCGTAGATACCCCACAACCCTTGCTGGCACCAACCAATGAGGCCGTGTCAGAAGCACTCGCCGAACGAAGCGATGTTTGGGCGCTCGGGATTACCGATTTGCCGAATGACCTCTTTCCGTATCCAGCAGATAGTGCATTGCGACGCATCAACAGCGTCGCACTCGAAATGCTCTACCCATCGCCGATTTTGGCATACAACTACGACTTCCAGTCCACAGGAGTGCTCACCAAAGTGCCCTCCATTGCCAATGGTGATGTGCAAATCAACACGGTATCTGTGTTTTTGGATGCTGCCGGCAACATTACCACTACCACCACGAGCGTGATTACCGAGGTACAGCAACTTTCGATTACGTACCGCTGGAACCCGGATTTGACCTGGTCAGACGGTACTCCGCTGACCGCGGCTGATTCGGTGTTTGCCTATGACTTGGCTCGTCGCCAGGCCCCCCTCGGCGAAGAAGCACGCCTGTTGCTCGACCGTACCGCCAACTACGAGCAAATCGACGACTATACAACCCGCGCAGTGTTGCAACCCGACCTCATCGGGTCAAGCTTTTTGTTGAGCTATTGGACACCACTGCCCAAGCATCTATTGCAAGATGTCGACCCCCTCGAGATCCGCAATGGCGTGCTGAGCACACAGCCGGTTGGTTATGGCCCGTACACCGTAGAATCGCGTACGAGCAACGAGATTCGTTTTGTGCGCAATCCGCACTACTTTGGCACCATTCCTGAATCCTCACACGTGGTGCTCACCTCGATGTCGGGCATTGATATGATTCGTGCCAACCTACAAAACGGCAACTTGGATGTGGCAGTCACTGACCGGGTCGCGGTCGACCAATATGCCTTCATCGACCAAGATGCCCGCGCCGGCCTCCCTGTCAGCTACTACCGTAGCCCGGTATGGGAACACATCGACTTCAACCTCGATGTCTTTACCCTGCAAGACATCCGTATTCGGCGCGCTATCGCCTACGGCTTCAATCGCCAGGCACTCGCCGATACGTTGTTCAATGGGCGTTCACCAGCCCTCAACAGCTGGATATTGCCCGAGCAGCGTGGCGCCACCAACAACGATCAGTTGACGTTGTATCCCTTCGATCCCGACACCGCCAATGCGTTGCTCGACGAAGCGGGGTACGGCATGACCGAATCAGGCATCCGCGCATCATCCCAGGGCATCACACTCACGTTTCAATTGATTACCACCACCGGCAGTACGTTGCGCCAAGAAATTGCTGAGCGCTTCAAGAGCGACATGCAAAACATCGGTGTCGACATACAAATTCAATACCTGTCACCCGAAGAAATCTTTGCCCCCAATGGACCACTGTTCTTGCGCCAATTCGAACTAGCCTTGTTTGCCTGGATTGCCACCCCTGACCCAGCAGGATTGCAGCTGTGGAGTTGTGCGGCAGTACCAAGTGAGGCCAATGGCTGGGTCGGCAACAACTTCGCCGGGTGGTGTATGCGAGATGCCGACTATGCCGTCAAACTGGCAGCGACGTCTCTGGATCGCAACGAACAATTCAACCAATACCTCGTCCAACAACAGCTGTTTACCAGTGAGTTACCTTCATTACCACTGTTCCAACGACTCGGTGTTGCAATTGCAGTCGATACCATCGAAGGCATCAAACCCGATGCACTTGCCCCCATCACGTGGAATATTGCCGATTGGAAACGCGTCCCAGCCAATAACTAGTCGTTCACACGATTATCATATGTACCGTAACATTACCACCATCATCGTGAGACTGATGGTGGTAATGCGTTGGTAACGCTCATCTGTCATGCTTTCCCTCATGGTCTTTATATGGGAGGATTCGCCATGATAGACGACGTGGTGTTTTTGCTTGCACTCATTCGCGTAGATGGGCTTGGGCCACAGCGCATCCAACGCCTGTATCATGCGCTGGGATCAGCACGGGCAATTTGGGACGCTCAGGCCCACGAACTTACGCACCTCGGAATATCATGGTCGATAATTGCCAACATCCAGCAACAACGGGCACAGCATGACCCCTGGCAGGCGTATCAGCAGATGACTGACCGTGGCATCCAGGTGTTGGCCTGGTATGATGAGCGTTTTCCGGCACAACTCAAACACATTGCCCTGCCACCACCCATCTTGTTTGTGCGTGGGCAACTCGCGGCATTGCGGCAACCTGCCATTGCATTGGTCGGCACTCGTCACCCCAGCCCCTACGGCATCGACGTCACTCGCCGGCTCGCCGGCGATATTTCAGCACGCGGGATTTGTGTCATCAGTGGGCTGGCCATGGGGGTCGACACGGTAGCTCATCAAACCGCTCTACAACATAGTGGTGGGAGCATTGCCGTGTTGCCATCAGGGGTCGATTTGGTGTACCCCGAGCGCAATCGACAACTGGCGAGTTTGTTGCTGTCCCATACTCATGGCGCACTCGTAAGCGAATTTTATCCGGGCACCAAAGCAACCCCGGCCTTGTTCCCAGCCCGCAACCGCCTGATTAGTGGGCTGGCACATGGTGTGGTCGTATGTGAAGCTGGTGAGCAGAGTGGTGCATTAATTACCGCAAAAGCCGCCCTCGAACAAGGGCGCGAAGTCATGGCAGTGCCTGGGTCTATTTTTGTACCACAAAGCGCAGGATGCCTGGCACTGCTCCGCCAAGGGGCAACCCCGGTGCGCCACGTCGATGACATCTGCGAAAGCATCGGCTATCAGACCACGCCATATCGCACTGATGTGGTCATAGATCCGCTCTTGCAGCTCTTGCACAGTCCACGCCACATAGACGAACTGTGTCGTATTACTCAGCGCACGACTGCTGATATTTTGGGGGATTTGATGATGCGTGAGCTCCGTGGTGAAATCAGTGATCTCGGCAACGGCTACTACATGCGCCATAACACCACATCATCCCCAAACACCAATTGGTGAATCGTCATTCTTCCTATATAATTTATTGAGTACTACTTTGGGTAGAGGTTAAATCAATGAGTAATTCATGGCGCGATTATAATATTCCTCTCCTGCTCGTCGTGTTGGGATTGACAGGCTATAGTATTGCCATGGTATACAGCGCAACCCTCAACGATGCGATGACTGCCGGGTACTTCCAACGCCATCTGGTCAATCTGTTGATCGGCGTAGGTGTCATGGTCACTGTGACGTTCTTTGACTATCATGCATTCCAGGGCTGGACATTTCCGTTGTACCTATTCAGCGTGGTGATGTTGGGCATCGTGCTCGTCATCGGAGATGAACTCGGTGGTGCTCAGAGTTGGCTGGACCTGGGGATGCGCACCGTCCAACCATCAGAGCCCATCAAATTGGTCATCATCATGGTGCTGGCGAGTTTTTGGGCCCGCCAAGAGCGCGCACTCGGTACTTGGCGACCGTTTATTGCCAGTGTCCTCCTGCTGTCACTCCCCCTCTTCTTGGTATTCATCCAACCCGACTTTGGTACGGCCATGGTTTTTGGTACCGTTTGGATTATGTTGAGCTGGATGGCTGGCATGAGCATCCTACAGTTCGGCGCCCTGCTCGGAGTTGGCCTACCAGTAGGGTATTTTGGGTGGACATACATCCTCGAGCCCTATCAACGCACCCGCTTGTTAATATTTTTGGACCCCATCAAATATGACCCCGAATTAAAGGCTGGCGCCTGGAATATCATCCAATCATTGTCGGCCATTGGCTCGGGCGGTGTATCAGGGCAGGGATGGACCACCGGAGTCATGAGTCAGGGCAACTACCTGCCCGTGCAGTATTCCGACTTTATTTTTGCCATTACAGCCGAGGAACTGGGCTTTTTTGGCACGACCGGTATGCTCATCCTGCTCGGCCTCTTGGTCTGGCTCGCCATTGATACGGCCGCCAATGCTCGTGATTTGTTTGGACGGCTGATTGCCTCGGGCATTGCGGCCATGTTCTTGTGCCATATTTTGGTCAACGTCGGCATGAACATGAGCGTCATGCCGATTACTGGTATCCCGTTGCCGTTTATTTCATATGGTGGCAGCTTCACAGTCACATCGTTTGCCGCCATTGGGTTACTCCAGAGCATTTCACTCTGGCGCCGACGTATTCATTTCTAGAGACGTATTGCCTCCATTCACCACACAGCAGAGGAACATAGCGCATGAGTGATTATCGTCAAGCAGGGGTCAACATCGCCGAGGGCAATCGCGCCGTTTCGCTCATGACCGCCGCCGTCACCTCCACCTATACCCCGGCCGTAGTAGCTGGGCTTGGCGCATTCGGGGGATGCTTTGACCTCAGCAAGGCCGTAGATTCACTCAGCGACAGTATCTTGGTGGCATCGACCGATGGTGTCGGCACCAAAACCCTGGTCGCTGCTGCATGCAACAACTATGCCACCATTGGGGCAGATTTGGTCAATCACTGCATCAATGACATCCTGGTACAAGGTGCGCGCCCACTCTTCTTTCTCGATTACATTGCCGTCGACAAACTCGATGCCGATCAAGTCGCAAGCATCGTGAGTGGTCTCGCCGTAGCCTGTCGAGACGCCGGATGTGCGATTTTGGGTGGAGAAACCGCTGAAATGCCGGGAGTCTATCGCGAAAACACCTTCGATCTGGCCGGTACGATTGTAGGTGTGGTCAATCGCCACGACCAGCTACCACGCAATGTGACTGCCGGGGATGTCGTGATTGCCCTACCATCCAATGGCTTACACACCAACGGCTATTCATTGGCGCGCAGGCTGGTACCGCAGCTAGGCGGGTATCAGGCACGACCAACCGCACTCGCAGGGCAGAGCGTCGGTGAAGCGTTGTTGGCGCCACATCGTTGTTATGTCAAAGAATATCAGCAACTACGTGATGCAGGGGTGCCCGTGCATGCCATGGCGCATATCACGGGGGGCGGTGTCATCGATAATCTGCCCCGAGCGTTGCCGGCTGGCCTCGGTGCACACATTACCCGCGGCAGCTGGGATGTGCCGGCGATTTTTTCGCTGCTCATCGAAGCTGGCAACATCAGCGAACACGATGCCTATCACGCCTTCAATATGGGGTTGGGGATGCTGGTGATTATCCCGGCAGCCAATGCCCACCAGGCCTGTGCCGTAGTCCCAGAAGCACGGGTAGTCGGGCAGATTGTCGTAGGCGCGGGAGTAGTACTCGTATGATTCATACATCCGCACTCAACTATGCTGGGCGATCCATCGCCTACAGCGATAATGGCCCTCGTGATGGCATACCAGTGTTGTTGTGCCACGGGCTGCCAGGTGCACACGTACAGGTGCCTGATGTAGCGCCACTGATGCAGCATCACGTGCGGATGATTATCATCGACCGCCCCGGATTCGGGCATTCGACACCGCAACCCGATCGCACCATCGACAGTTGGCGCCACGATGCTTGTGCGGTGCTCGACCATCTCGGCATCGATCAGGTTGTGCTGATGCCGTTTTCGGCAGGGACGCCATATGCGCTCGCACTCGCCCAAAAGCATCCCGAACGGGTGTCTCGCATCCACATTATCTCGGGGATGGGCCCCAGCGTACAGCACGACATCGCCCGCATGTCGTGGTTCCAGCGCATGCAGCACGGTTTCGGCAAGACCATGCCCACCTGGCTCATCAATATGGTGGCAGCCATCAGCAATCGCATCATCGGGAAAGGGGCCAAGGCCATTCCCTTTGGGCTGTGGTTGATGCGCAACACCTTCACCGACCGCGAAAACCAGTATTCACGAGCCCCCGAAGGTCAAGTGTTTCGTGACATGCTCGCCATGAGCTTCCATCAGGGGTATCACAGCTACTTGCAAGATTTGAGCCTGATTACCGCCGACTGGGGAGTCGATCTACACGATATCCCCCATCCAGCAGTTTGTTGGTACGGCGATGCCGACAAAATCACCCCACCCGCAGCTGGCCACAAATTACATCAGTACCTGCCACAACTACAGATGCGCGTATTCCCCGGTGTCGGGCACCTGTTGATTTTCATGTATTGGGACGAAGTCATTGCTGCTTTAGCACACGAAGGATAATCTGCATGCAATACGGCGCTTTACTTGCTGAAGGCAAAACCAAACGCATATATGCTCACCCAGCCGAATCAGAATTGGCCATTATTGTCAGCAAAGACGACATCACCGCTGGTGATGGGGCACGGCGCAACGTCATCACTGGCAAAGGATCCGTCAGCGGGCGTACCACCACCAATGTCTTCCAGCTGTTGCGCCGCAACGGCATCGCTACTCACTTTGTGACGGCCATCGACGATGCCAGCATGGTAGTACAGCGCTGTCGCATGATTCCCATCGAAGTCGTCACACGCCGCTTTGCCACAGGGTCGTACCTCAAACGCTTCCCACAGGTCAGCGAAGGAACTCGCTTCGAGCCACCGCTCAGCGAATTATTTTTCAAAGATGACGCCAACCACGATCCACTGATGAGCGTGCCTGAGCTGGTCGCCGCCAATGTGTGTGACCGTGTCACGCTCGAAGCGATGCAGCACATGGCACAGCAGGTCTTTTTGGTGCTCGAAAAAGCCTGGGCTACCCACGACATCACCCTTGTCGATTTGAAAGTGGAATTTGGATACACCAGCACCGGCGACTTGGTACTTGCCGATGTCATCGACAATGATTCATGGCGCCTCTGGCCTGCCGGCCAAAAAAGCGCCATGCTCGATAAACAAGTCTATCGCAATATGTCTGAAATCACCCCAGATGGATTGGCGCACATTATGCAGCTCTATACACAGGTGCGTGATTATACCGGCCAATGGGAACTCAATCCCGCGTTGGATTAGTTGAGTAATGTGGCCATCACCACCACATTGTGACGATTGCCAAAGCGGTCACGCGCATGCCCACGCAGTGTGCCTTCGATGCGGAATCCCAACCGCGCAAAAATAGCTTGCCCACTGCGTTGAGCCTCGAGCATTTCGGCCACAACTTTGCTGGCATGCAGGTGTTGTGCTTCGGCAAACACGACTTGTCCCATGACACGCCCCAACCCGTTGCGCCGCCATGCCTCACCAACGATCAGCTGTACATTCGCCACATGGCTCGAGCGCCCAGTCAACATGCGCACCGAGGCATAGGCGGCAATCGTCGTGCCCTCACATGCCACAATCTGACGCCAATGATCGGCACCATGGGCATTCGTCAGGCGTTTGACGACATCAACGGCACGTAGGTCGTTTTCTAAGTACAGCCAATCATCTTGAGGCAATTGCTCACCGAAATGCAACAGTGCATTGGCATCGTCAGAACCCAGACGACGGAGTGTCATCTGACGGCCATCGTGCAACACGGTGGTGCTCGGCAACGGGGTATATGGATTGCTCATCACGGTTTTCCTTTGTCATGGTCACATCGTGTGGAACCAAACTCCACAGCGGACTATTGAGGTGTATCATAGTCTACCGCGCCATACCCGTCAATATGCCCCACTCCCAGCAGAATTTGCTATGATACCTGCAGTATGACTTCCGTTCATCACAAAGGAACATCCCCATGACAACGCTGCCCCACTGGCGTACTGATACGCCCTTTGCCGATGTCAGCGACCCGGCCCTGATTGATGCCATTACCGCAGTCGACCAAGCGCTCACCGATTTGACCACCCTATTCGACACACACCACGTACAAAAACACGCTACGGCGGTCACCGTTGAGGCAGGCACCGTAGCGCTGATTCTCACACACATGGGTGAACTCAGCAGCCAGATGCGCACCATCAACGCCTACATTTACCAGTTCGTCAGCACCAATTCACGTGACAACGTGGCCCAGGCACGCCTCAGCGAATTCCGACAACGACTGGTGCGCATGAATCAGCTCAGCACACGGTTAACGGCCTGGATTGGCGGGCTCGATGTAGACGCACTCGTCAGCCAGCATGAATTGCTGGCCACACACGCCTTCATGCTCAAAGAAACTGCCCAGCGCGCCAAACACCAGATGGCACCCGAGGCAGAATCCTTGGCGGCTGAGCTCAACACCAGCGGCGGCGGTGCCTGGGCGCGCTTGCACAGCAATATCACCTCGCAAATCAGTGTCGAACTCGACGGGCAATCACAGCCCATGAGCGCAATCCGCGCCATGGCATACGACGCCGATGCCGAGGTACGCCGTGGCGCCTACGAAGCCGAGCTGGCTGCCTGGCAGAGCAACGCCATGCCACTGGGGATGGCGCTCAATGCCATCAAAGGTGAGGTCAACGCCCTGGCCAAACGCCGTGGCTACAGCGACCCCGTAGATATTTCGCTGGCCGACAATCGCATCGACCGTGCCACCCTCGACGCCATGATGGGTGCCGCTCACGACAGCTTCCCCGTCTTCCGCCGCTACCTGCAGGCCAAAGCCCGCTTGCTACGCAGTGGTCCACGCCTGCCCTGGTACGATTTATTTGCACCAGTCACCCAAGGTGGCAAAACCTGGGACTACGCCGAAGCCTGCGAATTCGTGGCAGCCCAGTTCCACGCCTATTCACCGCGCATGGGGGCCTTCGCCGAACGCGCCTTTGCCGAAGGCTGGATCGACGCTGAGCCGCGTAGTGGCAAAGTGGATGGCGCGTTTTGTATGGGACTACAGCGCGACGAATCACGCGTGCTGATGAACTACAAACCCTCGATTGGCAGCATCATGACGCTAGCCCACGAGTTGGGGCACGCCTACCACAACCTCAACTTGGCCGGTCAAGAGCCGCTCAACCGCGATACCCCCATGACCCTCGCCGAAACAGCCAGCATCTTCTGTGAGACGCTCACCCAAGAAGCCGCCCTCAAACACGCGGACACCAACGGTCAACTCGAGATTCTCGAGTCGTCACTGCAACGCTCATGCCAAATCGTGGTCGACATCACCAGTCGCTACCTGTTTGAATCACGCGTCTTTGCCCAGCGCCAACAACGTGAATTATCCGCCGATGAGCTGAGCGAGTTGATGCTCCAGGCTCAACGCGAAACCTACGGCGACGGGCTCAGCGACGATGCCCTGCACCCCTACATGTGGGCCGTCAAGGGGCACTACTACAGCACGGGGCGCTCGTTCTACAACTACCCCTACATGTTTGGACAGTTGTTTGGCATGGGGCTGTATGCCATCTACCGCGAAGACCCCTCCAGCTTTACGGCGCGCTACGACCACCTGCTCAGTAGCACGGGGCGCGGCGACGCCGCCACCTTGGCCAAGACCATGGGCATCGACATCACACAACGCTCGTTCTGGGAAGGCAGTTTGGCGGTCGTCTCCGCCGAAGTCGCCCAGTTCGAAGCGGTCGTCGAACGCCTCGGCTAATCTGGCGGTGTTATACGCGTCACGGCTGGGCTTCCCAATCGGGAAGCCCAGCCGTGGGGTCTGTTTGCTCTCGTCAGGAGCGCGGCCAGACATCGAAGATGTTGCCCAAGTTGAGCGACAGCCAGATGTCGTAGACCAGATCATCCACGTCGGCGTACTGCGCCAGCAATTCGCGCACTCGTGGTGATACGACGAGGGCGTGGCTGTCGTGCACGCGATTCATCGAGTACCCCGTAAACGCAAATACCAGTACAAACTCGGCCATGGTGTCATAAAATGTGGGATTGAGGGTCACGATGTGGCGGATGACCTCCACAAACCCCGTGAAAAGTTTGGCGTAGCGCACGCCGTTTTCGGCACGGATCGTGCCAAAGCCCAAATCCCCCAGAGAAAGTACCCACTTTTCGGCGCTCACGAACTCCTGGTCGCCGTGCTCCATGCAGGCTTCCATGCTGTACAACAGCACGTACATGGCGTGCCAGTTGGGAGCTTCGCCACACCCCTTCGTCACCGCCTCGCGGATGCGCTTGAGCATGAGCGAGACAGTCGTAGCCCGCGCTTGCGCGCCGTGGACCAGTGTGACCATGGTGTTGAATCGGGCCGGGGAATACATGTGTGACATACGTGTCAACTCCTTCGCATGTGATTCGGCGTACATCACCCTGTGTGATGCACCGGTCGCGACCGTGCGCTGGGCACACGAATCCTACGACTCCGAATACACAGTAATTGAGTTGTGAGCAACACGTTGTGGTTGTTCGCCGCAACAACATTTCAACTGCGGCTCGACTATTTAATCATATCTTGGCCTTGATAATGATGAGGAAATCATGAGAAAGTCATCGTAGTCACTTACTTATGTGCTAATTACCCCTTGTATGCCAGTGGGGAGCAGTGATTACCCCCCACTGGGTCTGAGGCATCTCTGTTACTGAGACATCCTCGTGGCCGCACCCGTGTGACGGATAGCCAGCTCGCCCATGTCGAACGCCGACCATGCCCGCTCTATCGCATCCTGCAATGTCACACCCTCATCCATCATGGTTTGGAATTCCTGCACAGACACCTGTGCAGCGTTGTGATCAGTCGCATGCGGTAGGCTGATCCAATACCGTGGGTTACACTCGTACGCGACCAGCAAATTGACAAAGGTGTCAACGAAGGTCGGATTGAGATGCACGATGTGACGAACCACGGCCACAAACATCGGGTCGAGGGTGATCCGTACAGACGAGCCAACGAACTGCATCGTGCCCAGTCGGGTCTCGGGGAAGTACACCACCCATGGCTCATCGCTCAAAAACGGCTCACTCCCATGACCGAGGCTGGCATGTGCACACTTCGTGAACACGCACAAATCACGCCACAACACCATGTAGGTGCGTGTGCCTTTCATGAGCTGCCACTGATCGGTCTTGCGGAGCAACCAAAAACGCAGATACGCCAGCATCCATGCGAAATGCACGGCATGCACGACCGTGCCGTCTGCAAGTACCAGCCTATTCGCGAAAGGGACCGGGGAGAAGGGTTGAGGCATATACGTTGTCCTTTCAGTATGATTCGTCAGACATCACCCTGTGTGATGCATGGCGCCGCGACCGTATGCTGGGCACACGAATCCTGCGACACACGAATCTACTGTAGTTCTGTTGTGGGACAACTTGCGGATGATCGTCGCATCAAAACGACAATACTGCGACTTGACTATTTAATCATAAAGGGGCGATGTTGTACATGAGAAAATGATGAGTAAACGAGATCCCCTCAACACTACGCCCGATCCCAGCCCATCACGCGCCATTCTTCGAGAGTTGCCAGCAGGGCCAAACGCCAACGCACTGGTAACCGTTGTGCTAATCGCCCCAGCCGTGCAATACCGACGGCTCGCCCAGCCGCTGCACCTGCAGCCGCCCACGAAAATCGCACATAATCGGCAATCCACTGGCGGATTCCAGGCCATTTGAGTACCCGAAAGGCGATACCGACAATCGGGCGATAGGCCACAAACATGCCCAGAATCATTTTGTGATAGTCGCTCCAACGCATTTCGTCGCGGAAAAAGCGCGTGGCAAATTCCGTACCATACCCCGCCAAGATGCCCATGAAGTGATGCTGCAGACGATTGACATCATCATCGGCCTCGCCCCACGGCTGCATGAAGCGACTAAACACCCAATTGAGCGACACATTGACCTGGTACGGCGTGACGTGCTGCAATGTGGCAGGATCGGTGGTTTCGGCCACGAGGGCCTCATGCAACAGCGCCGCGGTCCGTGTCAGATTGCGCACATGCGAACCAAATCCGCAGAAGGTCAACGGCGACTGCTGAGCTGCGGCATCGCCGACAGGCAATACACCGCGCAACAACGGCGCTTCAAGGCGGCGCAACGAGTGGCGGGCAGGGATGTAGCCGTACACGGGTTTATGGTGGTGCACGATGCCATCACTGCGCTTATAGGTGTGGAGCAAGGCAAAATAGTCTTCGAACAAATCCAATAGTGTGGGCGTCGGCCGCGCATCGACCGGCACACCGGGGTGCAACGTATCGTAGTAGAACAGGTAAATGGTGAGCTCATCGTCACGACCGGGGAACCCTTCCCACATGTACTGCTGGGTGCGTTGGGCGTCGGCCACGGTCAACAAAATATCACCGAGATGGCGATTGTGCTCGTCAGAGGCAGTGCCCTCGGCGAAGCCGCTCGCCACAGTGCCGACCGTAGGGCACACCCCGGCAAAAGGACGCCCACCAAAACGATACAACGACAGGGGCGACGTGGTTCCCATGCCGTCGACTAATACGCGCCCCGCATACGCTTGCTGGTGGCCATGCGCATCCACGGTCGTCACGACTACTTGTGTCGGGCCATCTTGGTTCACCAACACCTGCTGGAAGCTGACCGCATCGCGGATGGTGCCCCCAGCGGCGAGGAATTTGGCACGGGCGAGTCGCAATAATGCGCCCGCATCGATGGCCACATTGAGGACCTCGGGCAAGTGCAACGTCAGGGGTGCCTCACTATCACGGTGGAAGCGCACAATACCATCATGATATTCATTCATGATGACGGCATTGAGTTCATCCCAGCTCCAACAGCCCGTGTTGACCAAGGCCTGCAGCTCGTAACGTGAAATATTCCACTCACGATGCACACAGCCAACTTCGATGCGATCAAATACCAGCACCCGCCAGCCACGGTGTTGCATCACGATGGCGTGCAGCAACCCGAGGCCGCCACCGGCATACAACAAATCCCCCTGCCAGCCAGCTGATTGTGCGTGACGAGACACTTCGGCATTGGAGGCAGACGACCACACCATGGGTGCATCAGGAGCTTGCTGGCTGGCCACCGTCTGCCGGATGCGTTGCCAGGTGGCGTCCATATGTGCAATGCGCTCGAGGTGATCGTGCGCATCCATGGCTGCAAACGCAGCCGCAGTCAATGGGTATTTGGTTGCGTCAATGGTCATGCCGTTGTCCCTTTGGGGTACGCGTCAGTATTGCCACGCACAATAAGCCACGTTAAATCGTAAATTGTCCGTCTTTGTGGATGACCACACCATCGGCAGTCACTTCACCGCCACCGCGCAAATCACAGATCATGTCCCAATGCAGGGCTGACTGATTGGTGCAACCGGTTTCGGGGTATGCCGCACCGAGGGCCAAATGTACCGTGCCGCCGATTTTTTCGTCAAACAAAATATTGCGGCTGAACTTTTGGATACCGTAGTTGGTGCCGAACGCCACTTCGCCCAGGCGCCGAGCTCCTTCGTCCATGTCGAGCAACGAATGCAACAAATCTTCGCCCTTGTCGGCAGTGGCCTTGACCACACGTCCCTCTTCAAATTCGAGCCGAATACCTGACACCTCGCGCCCCATGTAAATGGCTGGGAAGGAGTACGTGATGAATCCGGATGTCTTGGACTCGTCAGGTCCCGAGAAGACTTCGCCATCGGGGAAGTTGCGATCACCGGCACAGTTGACCCAGGCACGACCACCCACGTAGTAGTTGAGGTCGGTACCGGGCCCCACAATGCGGATGTGGTCAGCCGTCTTGAGGCGGTCGATGATGCGCTCTTGTTCGACGCGCTGGGCTTGCCAGGCTGCCACTGGGTCAGGCTGGTCGAGTTTACCGGCGGTAAAGACGAAATCAGCGTAATCGGCCAGCGACATGTCGGCTTCTTGGGCTTGGGCGGCAGTGGGGAAGAGGGTCAGACACCACAGGAACGTCTCAGCTGCGCTGCGTTCCATCATGCGTCGCGAAATCGGGCTCATGGCGGCTCGCCGTTTGGCGACACGGGTAGAGTCCACACCACTGAGGGCACGCGTGTTTTCGTCAGCCATAATCGAGAGGTGCAAATCCACGGTTTCGATTTCGTCATGCGCCAATTGAGGCACATAGGTCAGCTGTTCATCAGAGGCATGTTTGTAAAAAATCTCGTCAAGACCATCCATGGTCAGGCGCATCAACGGGTGTGTGCCCGCAATCACGGCCTCGCGGTAGACCGCTTTGACCAACGGAGCAGCGGCATAGGGTGCCACAATACGAAACAATTGGCCAGCTTTGGCTTGCAACGAATAATGCACCAACACTTGGGCAAGGCGATCAATGCGCACATCATGCATGATGGAATTTCTCCTTTTGCTGTTACTACAGCACAGCGATCATCAAAGACATTTCAACAATTATTGCTTACTGGCTAGTACGCACCCTCTACGCAGTTCGGTTTCATGATGCGTAGTCAAACGTGCCACAGACAAATCCGTCTGATCGTCGACCAACAACATGTCACGCCCAATCATTTGGATGCCCAGCGCCTGCAAAATGGACTGGTCATCGGCCGTGTGTACCAGTGGCGCCACGCCGTGCTGGGTCAAAAACGCACGTTGTTGCGGGGTATAGGGGGACGTATTCACGAGCGCCGTATTGATGCTGCCACGACCGAGTACTCGCGAAACCCGTGCCACATAATCGACAGCCCGGTAGGCATCGGTTTGGCCATGCACGGTCGAGAGCGGGGTCACACACACCACTTGGGCGGTCATATTGCGCATTGTGTCGGCCATCCCATGGGGCAACAATGCGGGCAACACGTTGGTATACAGGCTACCAGGGGCGATGACCACCAGTTGTGCCACCCGCAAGGCCCGGATGACAGCGGCACTCGTTTGTACTTGTGGCGACAACGACACCGATTGAATGACCGTCGTCGGGGTATCGGGCATACCCTGGACGACATCGCCGTTAATTGTGTGCACCAACACGTGATGTACCGATTCACTGACCAGATACACCTCGACTTCACAGCGAATCTGCTGGCGCATCACATCGAGCGCATCTTGCATGGAGCCCAGCTGTTGCGCGTGGGCGATTAACTGCATGACACCAAATGGCACCCCATCATAGGGTGTACCCAGCGGCGTGAATTGCTGTGACCACAGTCGCTGCATCTGCGCATCACCGCCACAGTGGTGGATGACCTGATAGGCGTCAGCCGCAGACGCAAACGAGGTCACACGGCGAATGAGGGCATCGGCCCCTTTCACTGCGCTCCCCGGGGTAATCACGGTGACATGGGTGGCGATGGGACGGATGGCCTTGAGGGTCTGCATCAGACCACGTCCTGCGCCAATAACGGCTACCTGCATGCCAACCTCCTCAACAATGAATGATTATTCGCCATACATCTGCACAAACGCATCAGCGACATCATGGTCACGATCACCACTAGTCATGGCAAACACCGTGCGCAAAACAGCCTCTTGATTGGCGCTCAAATCAACCTTGCGGCGCGCCATCACCTTGCGAGCAACTTCAATCATGCGATCGATGCGGTATTCGCGGAATCGCTCGCCCCCCCAGGTAAAAGCAGGGATGGTCTTGGGGGCGAAATGCACGCCAAAGATGTTTGAGCCGGTAGCAACCATGGAACCGCCATTGAGGTGCACGCCGATGCCCAATTTGACGTGATCGGCCAAGAAACACCCCAGTTTGAGCTGGCCACTGTCGACTTGACCATACCCCTCCAGCGTGACTTTGATGTTGCCATAGGTGTTTTTGAGGTCGCTGGTGGTCGTCATGGCCCCCACATTGACCCATTCACCGAGGTACGAATGCCCAAAAAACCCGTCGTGATGCTTGTTGCTGTACCCCTGCACCACCGAGGCTTCGATTTCGCCACCAATGCGGCACACCGGACCAATGGTCGTACCAGGTCTGACTCTGGCCCCAGAAATCAATGCACCATCGTGGATGGCAACCGGACCCTGGATCAAACTAAAGGGTTCGATGCGAGCTTTGCCGATGACGATGGGTCCCTCACGGGCATCGAGGGCAACGGGAGCTTCGATTTGGGCGTCAGGATGCACAAACACCTGCTCTGGGGCTTGGATCGACCACAGATGCGCCTGTGGATGCTGCTGGACGGGCAGGAATTGGGCCACCGGCAACAACTGCACATCCATGACAATCATGGCCGGATTATGCACCACGATATCCCACGGGAAGTGCAACATGCGTGGCCGGCGTGTCAGCACCTGCCCAAAGCGTTGCAATTCACGGCGGGCCATGTTGCCCTGTTGGTCGAGTAGATAGGCAAACACGGCACTCGCCAACGCCGGAGTCACTCGTGCAGCCACCAGAGTGGCGCCACCAGCCGTCGTATTGGCTTCGTCGCTCACAATCAGGCTCCCGAGTGGCAGTTCTTGCAGTTCGTCGAGGCATGCGATGTCGACTAGGCGACTATTGACAAACAACAACGGCACATTGCGACTGAGCAGTCGTAGTGGCCATTCGCCCACCCCGAAGACCTGGGCCAGGTACGAGCGGGTAATGACCGACACGGCTTGCCCATAGCGGGCTTGGAGTCGCTCACGTAGGGTGAAAATACCGCAACGAATATCGGCCGCAGGGCGTGTGTACGTCAACGGCAACAGGGTACGGTAGCCTTCATCTTCGAACAGAATGATGGTATCGTCCATGCCTATCGCCCTCGGCTCATCAGCGACTGAATGGCAGCCGACACCTTGTCGGGGTCATGCCGCAACACGCGTACGGTCCGGCTTTTGCCGGGATCCTCGAGCGATGCCGTCAACTGCACCACGGCTGTCGCCAAATCGGCTTCGACTACCACGGCCCCTTCCACCACCACTTCGCTCCCCGCACTGCGGTCAATGGCCTGTACCACTGTTTCTTCGTACTCTTCGGGAGCCAAATACACGGGCGTCTGATGCGATGCCGCATAAATGCGTTGCACATCGGCATCAATACGCTGGGCATTCACTAGCACATAGTCAGGGGTAAACCCACCATAACGCACGATTTGACGGATGTGGTCAGCTACCGTAAAGCCACTCGTCAACCCTGGCTCGGTCATGATGCTACAGATGTAGATTTTTTTGGCACGGCTAGTCTGCAGGGCGTGGCGCACTTCGGGGATGAGCAAATTGGGGATGATGCTTTCGAACAAACTACCCGGCCCCAAGATAATCGCATCGGCATTGGCAATGGAATCGAGTGTCATGCGGGTCACCTGCAGATCAGCAAGTGGCGCATCAGCCTCGAGATTGACATCCACCACATAGCGGCTGGCATAGTGTTCGTCGTGGCTCACCCGATCACTGGGTCGCACGTGTTGGCCGTTGTCGAGCACAAACGACACTTGTACCGGCTGCGGTGTGGGCACCACAAATACGACCTTTTCGAAGTTGAACAAACTTGAGGCACGGTAGTAGTACTCGACGGGATCTTGTACCGGTGTAATACACGCCATCGAATCAACAGAACGCCCCAAACTGGCCAACACCAACATGCCCGGACCACCCGAAAAGACCACCAATCGTGGCATACGATCGACTCGGCGATAGTCCAACAACACTTCGTTGGTGTGCGAACCTGAATCAATGGGGATGACCACCTTGTTGCTGAGTGACCAGATGCCGGCGCTCAACGTGCCTACTCCAACCAACAAAAACAACAGACCGCGCCACATCTGTGGCACAAACTGCAAGGTCAGGTAATAAAAAATGGGGGGCAACGTGAGTGTACGATAGAGGTAGGTCAGTAGATACCCCAGCCCCAACGCCAAAATCGCACACCCCAAAAACGCCAACGCCAGTGGCTTCACGAGATGTTCGAGTGTGGCAAGGCGGCGCCGAATACCAAACATAGGTCATTCCTTTGATCAAAACGCTCGGTGCATTACTGAGCGTCAGTATACTCTTTGAGCGCAGCCAAAATCGTATCACGAATATGGGCTGCGCGGGCTTCACTGACCGCTTCAAAACGCGTCGTAATCACTGGCTCGGTGTTAGAAGCACGCAATAGCCCCCATCCATCGCCAAAATCAATGCGCAATCCGTCGGTTTCGATAATCGTGTACTTGCCGGCAAACACACTGCGCACATGCTCGACCGCCGCAAATTTACGCACATCGTCGAGCTCAATGCGCTCTTCAGGCACTTCAGCGAGCACAGGGAAGGGTGCCAAGGCCTGCGACAATGTTTGCCCAGCGTTGACCAACGCCTCGACCAGACAAGCCCCTGCAAACGTGCCATCATCGAAGCTGTGACCAGGCCGATTATTGAAAACGTGCCCACTCAACTCACCGGCCACTGGCGCCCCCAGCTCACGCATTTTGGCCGACTGATTGGTATACCCTGTCTTCCACATCACGGGGGTACCACCAAAGCTCGTAATTGCATCGGCGAGCACCGTACTACATTTCACATCAAAAACAATCGGGGCCGGGCCCTGCTTGAGCGCCTCGCGCGCCAAAACAATCATATATCGGTCAGCAAAAACCATGCGCCCCGTGTCATCGACCACACCGAGGCGATCACCATCACCATCGAGACCAATGCCAAGCTCGGCGCCGGTTTCTTTGACCACACGCATCAAATCACGCATGTTTTTTTCTTTGAGTGGATCGGGGTGATGATTGGGGAAGGTGCCATCTGGCTCAATAAACAGCGGCACGACTTCGCACCCTAGGCGCTCGAACACGCGCACACCCAGCGGACCAGCCACACCGTTGCCACCATCGACCACCACTTTGAGTGATCGTGGTAGGGTTATCAGCCCTGCAATATGCTCGACATAGGCGTCAGAGACATCGACGTGGCTCAGGCTACCTGCGCCACTGGCAAATTCACCGCTCATGGCAATCTGGCCGACTTCTTGGACTTCGGCGCTCGAAAACGGCACACCACCAAATTGTGGCTCGTAGTGGCGCATCTTGAGACCGTTGAACTCGGGGGGATTGTGACTGGCAGTGACTACTGCACCACCATCGGCCTTGAGGTGATCTACCGCAAAATACATCACCGGCGTTGGCACCATGCCAATGTCAACAACATCACAGCCCGTTGACTGAAGCCCGCGCATCAGCGCCGCCGCAAAACTCGCCGACGTCAAACGTGCATCATGACCCACAACGATGCGTTGACTGCCACGACGGCGAAACAACGTGCCGGCAGCCCGACCAAGCACCTCGTAGACTGCCTCACTCAACTCGCGGCCCACAATGCCACGGATGTCATATGCCCGAAATATCGATGGATCAATGGTAGTCATGCTATAGCTCCTTTGACTGCTGAAAAAGATATTTCAGCGGTGCGATTCAGCACCGTTATCGTATCACTCTCCCCACAATGTGGATTGTGTGGTGTCGCCGGTTGAATAATGTGTTGTGGTAGTACTCTCAGACACACTTGTACTCTCGGATGCCCCGTCGCTCTCGGATGCCCTGTCGCTCTCGGATGCCCCGTCGCTCTCGGATGCCCCGTCGCTCTCGCATACCCCGTCGCTCTCGCATATCACATCGCTCTCGGATGTCCCGTCACTCTCGGATGCCCTGTCGCTCTCGGATGTCCCGTCGCTCTCGGATGTCCCGTCGCTCTCGGATGCCCCGTCGCTCTCGGATGTCCCGTCACTCTCGGATGCCCCGTCGCTCTCGGATGTCCCGTCACTCTCGGATGCCCCGTCACTCTCGGACACCTTGATTAGTGCACAAAAATCATCCCACTCTACAATCGGCACATTCAACTCGGTGGCCTTGCTGATTTTGTTCGTACCAGGGTCATTTCCGATGACGACGGCGGTGGTCTTCTTCGAGACACTGCTCGTCACCTTGCCACCATGCTGTTTGACAAAGGACTCAGCTTGCTCGCGACTCATACCCGGGATGGTACCGGTGATGACATAGGTTTTGCCTGCCAGCTGATTCGAGGCAACGACCTGACCAGCAGATCCACCAGACACCGTCACACCACGCTCGGCGAGTTTGACGATGAGGGCGCGATGATCGGCATGTGCAAAGAAATCCACCACACTCTGGGCCTTGGCTGGGCCAATACCCTCGATGGCACTCAGTTCTGTGGCGCTGGCCTGTGATAGTGCGACCAGACTGTCGAAATGCGCCATCAGGATCTGAGCTACTGTGGTGCCGATGAAGCGAATGCCCAGACTCGTCAGAACTCGATCGACAGGGCGCATCTTGGCCGAAGCAATGGCACTCATCAAATTTTCGATTTTCTTTTTCCCAAAGCCTTCAATGTCGGCAAAATCGTCAGATTTTAGGTCAAAAATATCGGCGATGTCGCGCACGAGGCCACGTTCAATCAAGAGTTGTACCTGCTTTTCGCCCAGGCCGACGATGTCGAGTGCATCGCGCGACACGGCGTATTCGATGCGGCGCGCCAGCTGAGCTGGGCAGATGCCGAAGTTGGGACAGCGCCAGGCCACTTCGCCCTCGCCACGTTCGAGGGGCGTACCACAGGCCGGGCATGTGGTCGGCATCTGCCACGGCACTTCCGTGCCGTCGCGCGCCGCCTCCACAGGGCCGATGATATAGGGGATGACATCGCCAGCGCGTTTGAGTTTGACGCGATCACCGATGCGCAAATCGAGTTTGGCCACCAAATCGGCGTTGTGCAGACTGGCGTTGCGCACGATGACACCACTGAGCTGCACGGGGGCGATTTCGGCACGCGGGGTAATCACCCCCGTCCGCCCGACTTCGGCAGTAATTGCCAGCAGGGTGCTTTCGGTTTCACGCGGGGGGAACTTGTAGGCAATCGCCCAGCGTGGGTCGCGACCAGCCACCCCCAGCGTGAACTGTTTGGCTAGGCTGTCAACCTTGAAGACAATCCCATCGACTTCATAGGGGAGTTCGTCGCGCTGTTCCATCCACTGATGGCCATAGGCGATGAGATCTGCGAACGCATCAAAGCGCCGCGCATCGGGATTGGTGGGCAAGCCCATCTGAGCAAACACGGTCAGCATCTGCCATTGGGTGCTGACCCACGGGCCTTCCACATGACCGACGGCATACGCAAAGAAGCGTAACGGCCGTTGCGCCGTGATACGGGCGTCTTTTTGGCGCAGTGAGCCAGCCGCCGCATTGCGCGGATTGGCGGCAGGTTTGTCGCCCTGAGCCAGCAATGTGGCGTTGAGTTGGGCAAATTCGTCTGAGCGCATGTAGATCTCACCACGCACCTCGAGCAACGTGGGCACGGGGATAATGTCGCTCGTACGCAGTCGATGGGGAATATCGATGATGGTACGCACGTTGGTGGTGACGTCTTCGCCGACCATCCCATCGCCACGAGTGGCCGCTTGCACCAACTCACCATTTTTGTAGGTCAGCGCAATTGCCAAACCGTCGATTTTGGGCTCGGCCGTCCATGCCACGGGGGCACCATCGAGCTCTTTGGCAACTCGATCGCGCCATGCGTTGACCCCGGTTTCATCGAAGGCATTGGCCAGCGACAACATGGGGAGCCGGTGCTGAACTTTGCTGAACTGTGCATCAAAACCGTCAACAATGCGCTGGGTGGGCGAATCAGGTGAATATAACTCGGGATGACGCTGCTCGAATTGGCGCAATTCATCCATCAGCGCATCAAATTCTGCGTCGCTGATTTGCGGTGTACCGAGGTAATAGGTCTGCGAGTATGCACGAATGCGTTCACGCAGCTGTGCGATGTGCGTGGCGACGTCAGACATACTAGCTCCTCTCATTGGACACACTCAGGCATGAAATCATGCGTTCTGCTACCTGTGTATTATAGTCTGTTCTGACGCTTTGTCCCAAGCAAACGGACTGATACGTACCTGAATGATGTGAATGGCAATATTTGCTCAAATTCGATTTGACGCACACATCTCAGCATGCTATACTACTAGTCGTTGTGAATATTCCGCGATAGCTCAACGGTAGAGCGGCTGACTGTTAATCAGTAGGTTCCTGGTTCGAATCCAGGTCGGGGAGCCAATCAAACCGCCGTGGCAGACGCCACGGCGGGATTGTTTTGTGTCTATCTATCCCGTACATCACGACCGCATCATGATGGTGCAATAATCACAGGCTACCGCACCTCACGTGCCCACTGTGTGGCAACGTCAGCAAATGCGACATTTGCATCGGGATCAAGCCCATTGGGCGGGTATACCGGTGTGTGAATGAGCGCACCCACCACATATTCGTCGGCCGTACACCGCCCCAACACAACCATCAAAGCCAACAGCAGGCTCATTTCGTGACGATGGAACAACGTCATCACCGCACTTTGCTGTGCTGGGTGCAATGCCCAGAGCGCGGCAGTCACTGCTGCCACTAATGACGCATCAATGGCATGAGGCCCGATGGGCAACGCACAACCATGCTCGTTGAGCCATGCTGCAACGGAACGCCAGGCCCAACGTTGATCGACCTGTTCGGGGCCAGGTGATAGCTGTGTGGTAGATTCATGGGACGCCAACAAATGGGGCACATGCGCAACAAAAGCCGCAAATCCTCTGTCCAACAAATCATGCTGCGTCGCATACAGCGAATAATACTGCCCATTGGTCACATCAAGCTCACCACACATCCAGGCCTCGCTCCACATGGCATGGATGATGTCGCGCCTCTGATGAGCAACCGTATGTCCAGCCGGAGTCGTCACTGGTATACCCTGACACTGCAGTACATACCGATTGTCTTGCCAAGCAATTGACCAATCCGCCACGTCATTACCACTCCATACCCGAGGACTGCTCTGCATCACATGACACTCCTTTGTCTTCTCACTATTATTTTGATTTCACATATATCATATATATCACATGAAAACGTTTGCATGATATATACTAGCCTATTATTGTTTTGTATGTAACTACATGCCAACGATATTGTTTTTCAACATTTATTCCACACAGGATACTGTGTAGTAGCACGAAATTCCATGAATAATTTGGATTGACAATTATCACATACACGTTATACTGTATTTTGTTGGAAATAGAGAAAAACACCGACTTCGCGATGACACATGCAGACAAAGGAGCACTACGGTGAACGAAGCACGCATTGAAACAAAATCGGGCGAGATGATTCCGTTGAAAATGGTCACTGCACTGGGCGATCTGGTAGGGGTATTTTTGCGAATGTCAGTACATCAGCATTTCCACAACCCGACTGATCATCCCTTGGAAGTCACCTACTCATTTCCTCTGCCGCAGGCTGCAGTGCTCTTGCAGGCTGAAATCCACATCCGAGGCCAAGTATATCAATCACAGGTCAGCGAGGCGCCCAATGCACGTGCGCGCTATAACGAATCCGTCACGGCGGGCGATACGGCGATTTTGATTACGCATGATGCAGATTTTTATACGATGCGGCTGGGGAATGTCCCTGCCGGCGAAGATGTGACGATTCACATTCGTTACGGCGAGTGGCTGACACCCAACGACGGCACGGTGCGGGTGAGTCTACCGACGACCATTGCCCCGCGCTACGGTGCACCACCGACGCACCTCACACCCGACCAAGTGCCGCTGACTGACGTGGCGGTGCAATACCCGTTCAGCTATGCGTTGCACATTCACGAATGTACGGTCACACAGGTCAGTGTGCCCAGTCACGTGGCGCGCATCGAAGCCAGTGACGGCGGGGTGGCCGTGGCCATCGAAGGGGCCAGCATGGATCGAGATGTGGTGGTGCAGGTGCAGGGGTATGGGGCATATTGTGCCACCATGATGGCCAAACATCAGCGCCAGCACTGGCATAGTACTTACCTGACCATCCCACCCAAAAAAGAAGCACCAGTCGCGCTTCCCATGCACGTCAAGTTGTTGATCGACTGTTCGGGCTCAATGTCTGGCACGTCCATCGAGCAAGCCCGTCAGGCCGTAGTACGGCTACTGGGGCTGTTGCGCGATGGTGATTCCATTGCGGTGACACGCTTCGGCAGCGCTGTGGTCGATGTGACGCCAGGGTTGATGAAGGTGGGGGCAGCGGTGCGCAAGCAGATGAACACCTGGGTCAAGACGGTTGAAGCCGACCTCGGTGGCACCGAGATTGGGGAAGCCATTCGCTACGTCCTCGAGATGCCCACCAACCATCAGCCGTGTGACATCGTATTGCTGACCGATGGTGAGGCCTGGCGGATTCGTGAAGTGGCAGCCCAAGCCGCTGCCTCTGGGCATCGCGTCTTCCCCGTAGTCATCGGGCATGCGCCATCAGACGGGGATTTGCAGGTGCTAGCCACCCAGACGGGGGGATTTTGCGAGGTCGTCACCCCCAACGAGCGCATCGACGACGCCATTGTGCGCATCTCACGGCGCTTGCAGGCCCAGACAGCGCAGCAGGTGGCACTCGACTTTGGCAAAGCCGTCGTGGCCTGGGAATGTGGCACTATTCCACGATATAGCGGAGATACCTGTCTAGTGGTGACCGTCACCGATCGGGCGGCAGATACCCAATTCAGTGCCGATGCGCACCAGCAGACGTTGGCTAGCATACCAGTACCAGCCGCCATGGTGGCTGATTTCGTACGCACACTGGCCGCCAAGCGCCTCGACAGCATGGCCGGCGAGAGTCAAACCAAGTGGGCAGTGACGCATCAGTTGGTGGCTCCGGGTACGGCGCTGGTAGCGGTGGCAACCCACGAGGCAGATGCCAAGGTCAAAGGCAACGCCGTCAAAGCGGTCGTCATGCAAGAAATGGCGGCTGGCTGGCACGGCGGGCGCGCGGATTTGTTCGGGAGCCCGGGCGTTGCCTATAGCCTGAGCGTGTTATCACCCATGTTCGCCGCTGACGCTGAGTTGGCGTTCGACGATAGTGAATACGACGATGCATTTGTTGATGCGAGCCCACCGGCAGCCTATGTCCCTGCACCTACCCCACGTTCATCATCGAGCATCACCGATTACTTGATCGGGAAAAAGGCACAGCCGCCAGCCTACGACGCCTACATCGATATGGCGCAATACGCGCTCGTCTTGATTGGCAAGTCGAAACCCACGTTTGCCCATCTGCGCCAAGCCGGGCTGAGTACCGACATCATCGATGCCCTGCAGGCCATTGCCGGCTACAGCGAAGCCCAGATTGTGGCAGCAGTCATCAACACGGTGCTGGGCACGCACAAGTGGTCCGACAAATCGCTACGCACCTTGCCAGCGGCCCTGCTCGGTGGTGTCAAGATTATCTTGACCACGGCGTAAGCACACCCCAAAACACCGCAGAGGATTGCGAATGCAATCCTCTGCGGTCATGTCCAGGTAGTACCGACTACTAATTCAGCAACACGTTATCATTCCCAAAAAATGCACGAATCCGCTCTTTATCAGCCTGTTGCATGGAGTGAGCCTTGGTCGCATTGACGAATTTGCGATGCAATCGTGCAAAAGTACTGGCGTCTTTCTCAGCATCTTTGAGTTTAGAGACTGTCGATTTTGCCTTGTTGTATTTACCTGGGTTGGCCCAAGAAAAATTGAAACCAACACAAGCTATGAGTACAAACAAATACAGCACAATAATTGACGTCGTATCTGAAATAAACAGAGTAAAAAATAGACTAATGAACGCAGGCAAAAAGTAGATAATTCCTAGTTGCATTAAACACCCGTTTCTACCTTTGTATTGTGCAACAATCTCTTTCGCCTCTTGTAATTGCAGTTGAGTACTATATTGAGACAGATATGTCTCATATTCTGGGAATCGTTTGTAGATATCAAGAATTTCAGTAATCTCGTTCTGTTCGGACACCGAAAGTTGTGTGAAGAAATGCATAGCAGCTTCACGGATGAGTTTCCCCGTGGTGTGCACATACTCTTTGTCCGACAACTCACGGAATTTTTCCGGTTTCAGCATTGCATCAGAGACCTGCCATTCGAGGATTTTCATGGCTGCCGCCTGCTGCTTCGGTGGTGCATCTATTGCGGCAAGCACTGCTTCAGCAGATTGTCGCAACGCAAAAATCCGATTACGTAGTAGCTCTTGGAGTCGCTGCTCAACGATAGCGCGCTCACCTTGCTCCCGTAAATCATCCAATGCAAGCGAATTCATGAGACTGATGCCGACGTTCGCAGCACCGAGGACTTTGCCCCAATCCATATGAACCTCCTCGTTGATTTTTTCGCGTGTAGAAAAAGAGTAGCACGTACAACAGGAATTATGTTTGTTATTTTTTACAAATGATGCAGCAAATAGCAATCCCCCACGAGTATTGCATGAGCAGCTCTCGTAGGGGATGTTTTACCTGAGTACAACGCGCTACAGATCCTCGTCTTCGACGACCTGCCCCCAGAAATCCTCGAGGGGCACACCGAGGCCATCGGCCAGGCGATTGACGTAGGCGAAGTAGCCGGTGACCTGATTGATGTCGAGGATGGCGCTATCGCTGAAGCCAGCCGCACGCAGGGCCAGCACGTCGAATTTGGCCATATCCCACGGCGTCAGGGTCAGTTTTTCGGCGTAGCGCAACATGGCGTGCTCGGCAGCCGTGATATCGGCGCGGCGCCAGT
>VFQS010000977.1_pt1 | contig 28059 bp, 14 predicted proteins | sample 3512361 | NCBI WGS metagenome assembly VFQS01 (sample SAMN10412375, study PRJNA504923) | tailings metagenome | isolation source: Relicate 1 Philex TSF3 active mining | place: Philippines
GAAGAAAGTGTAACACAAGAAGAAAGTGTAACACAAGAAGTAGTACAAGAAGAAAATGTAACACAAGAAGTAGTACAAGAAGAAAGTGTAACACAAGAAGAAAGTGTAACACAAGAAGTAGTACAAGAAGAAAGTGTAGTAGTACAAGAAGAAAGTGTAACTCAAGAAGAAAGTGTAACACAAGAAGAAAGTGTAACTCAAGAAGAAAGTGTAACACAAGAAGAAAGTGTAACTCAAGAAGAAAGTGTAACACAAGAAGAAAGTGTAACTCAAGAAGAAAGTGTAACACAAGAAGAAAGTGTAACTCAAGAAGAAAATACAGTAGTAAAAGAAAATATTAAGCAAGAAAATAAGATTATTCAAATGCCATTTGTATATCAAAATAAATTGTATAAAACAAATATTTATTTATTAAGTGGAATCATAGAAAAGAATTTACAAAAAATAATTACACAAGATATTCCAACTGAAAATTTTATTTTTAAAGAAAATAAAAAAGATATTTACGGTTTATTAATTGAAGATAAAAAAGCTTATTTAGTCAATATTCAACATGAAAAATATTTATTATTACGTGTTAATCAAAATACATTATTAATACAAAATTTAAAAACAAAGAAATTTGAAAATGTAGTTATAAATCAAAATATTACATTAGGAAATCAATTATATGCATTAACAAATATGATAAATGGAACACCTTTATTATTAATTCCATTAAATAGTACAAAAGTATATAATAATAAATATGGATTAAATAGAACTATTTATGCTCCAATTTTAGGATAATAATTTTATCATTTTGTTTATTTTTCGTGAAAAATAAACATTTTTAAAATAATTTTATATATTTTATAATTATAGAATATATAAAATATTAATATAAATGGGTTTTCCACGTTGGGCTCCATTAACATGGTATGTATTTCATAAATTATCACATGAATATACTCAAGTAATCGAAAAAGAAGGTGAAGAATATAAAAGCCATTATATTGAATTTTTTAAGAGTATGAAAACAATTATACCATGCAAAACTTGTAGAAATCATTTTATTCAAAATACTTCAAGTGAAGAAAATAAAATTGAAAATAATATAGATCCAACAAAAATATTTGCTTGGACTGTTCGTTTACATAACTTAGTAAATAGTATGAATAAAAAAAAAAATTTTACTGTTGATGAAGCAAAAAAATTATATGCTTCACCTATTATGAATCAACAATTATATGCTTTTATTAATGATTATATGATGTATAATTTAAATAAAGGTATTGAAAAAGATAAAGAATTAATAAATATGTTTACACAATTATGTTATATTTATCCAAATAAAGTGAAAAGAGATAAATTAGTACAATTTGTTAAAAAAATACCACTTAAAAAAGAAAAAATTCGCGATTGGTTATCTATGTTTTATATTTTAACTCGTTAAACCTAATTTATGGTAAATAACTATTACGAATTTTAAATTTTGTAATTATTTTCTTTTTTTTCAAGTTTGTAAAGAAATTCTCTAAATAATCTTTCATCTTTTCCTTTCTTTCTACAGGTCCATTAAATTGTTCTTCTTGTTTATATGAACTTTTTATTTTTTTACCCATAAGTGGTTGCACCGAACCAGCTCCTACCCAATCCCAATCTTTTGGGATTTTTTTCCAATTATATTTCCATTCTGTAATAGGTTATTCTGGATTTATATTATAGAAAACAAATAAAACAGCGTCATTTTCTTCTTCTACTTCTTCACTTTTTGGCATTCTTTATATATTTTACTAAAATATATAAATATTATTTAATAAAAAAACGTATTATTTTAATCAATATCATTAATATCTCGTCTTAGATCTTCAATATCTTCAAACATTTCTAATGCTAAATTAATATCTTCTGCATTTTCATCTATTCCTCCACCTTCACTATCATCTTCAACATCTGGAACTCCATCCACAAGTGTTAAAGTTTCTTTCTTTTTCATAGTGATTTCAATATTTTTCATAATCTCTTTCTTTAATTCATCATTTACTTTAATATCATGTACATCAAATGATGCAATTGGCGATACTTCTTTCACTTCTTTCTTACTTTTACTTTTTGGTAAAAGTATTTCAATTTCATCATCATCTTCTTCTTTCTTCTTAACTACATTTGGCTTTTTAAAGAAATCCGCAATGGAACGACTTCCATTTTTTTTATTATTATACGCTACAATCAAATCTTGTACAATAGATTCTGGATGTGCCATATCTAACTCAAATATTTGATATACTGGTTTCATAATTTGATGCTCAAAGTAATACATAAAATCAATCTTTAGTTTCTCTTCTTGAATGTATTGTGGATGTTCAATCAAATCTCCTTGAAGTAATTTCGGAACAATTGCTTTTTTACATTTATCATTATGTACGACTCCATATTTATCTTTTCGCAATTTGTGTTTAGGTAAACATTTAGGACAATAATATGCTGTACATGTTAAACATTTTTCCAGTTTATACTCTTTATCTTCTGGCCAATCTTGAGGTTTTTCATATGAATCGCTTTCTAGCATTTTATTTGTCACTTTACAGAAACGACATACTGGAGTACAACACGATTTGTGATTTCCCATATGTTGAAAGCAAAAGATCTTCATACATGTATTACATTTACAATTTTTATCATTAATCTTACCCTTACACATACTACACTTCCAATTATGTGCGTCTATATAACAATACGGAATACGGTCATTGGATTGAGGTTTGTTTCCTTCATCACGTTCTCCCATTCTATCCGCAAGAACTTTATGAGCAATTTGTGTTGGATTTGCATAATCCGCTTTAATTGTTTTACTAATTACCAGTTGTGATATATCCACATTTCCTTCAAGTAAACTTTTTACCGATTCTCTGAAAAAAAGCTTTGAACCTGCCAAATCACGTTTATTTAGAATGATGTCAATAATACCTTTGTAAATCGTTTTAAGAATTGGAGCATTATCTCGTCGCTTCAGTACAATACCCATGGATGTTTCTTTATATTTTTTAATACTTTTTTCATATTTATTTCCAAAATAACGCTTCTTGGAAAAGATTACAAATGGCCAAAAAGTCTTTTCATATTCAATGTTTTGAGGAGCTTTTACATCTTTATTGACATTTTTCGCTGCTTCTTGTCCAATCTTAATAGATTCTTCTAATAGCTCTTCTTCGGTAAAAGTGCGTCCAGGATACTTTTGCTTAATATGATCAGTGAAGTTGACAAAGATACTGTCTGTATTCTTAACAATCATTTGACCAATACCTGCTTGGAAAGTTCCATCCGTTGTTTCAATATCATATACATATTCATCTTCAGTTGTATTTCTTAAATATTGGATATCAATAATTTCATTAGGATTTATTGTACCATATCCATATTTTGATGATGAAATAGTTATAAGATTAGGATCTGGAGAAACTAAAGATTTTTCAAACCATACATATTCACCTTTTTTCCGTAAATTAATAAAAAGTTTTTGTATTCTACTTAATGAATCTTCTTTTAAATCAAAGTCCATAGATAATATAGAATAACTTTTATCTTCTTTAAATTCAAATGGAAATCCGTGTCTTAGTTCAGTTCCTACATTTACATCCTTTGGTTTTACTTGTTCAAGTGTTGGTGAAAGAAGTGAATGATCTTCAGTTACATCTACACAACCAGTTCGCGTAATTACACGATAAATCTTTTTAACCGTTTTATGACGAATGACACGGTTAATCTTTGCCCATCCATGCGCTGTCCAAATTTTTGCGCCTTTAAAACTTCCTTCTTCTTTTTCTTTTAAAGTATTATCCCAGGGTTTAAATGCTTCATAACTTTCCCATTCACTACATAGCTCAGAAATGGGTTTACTATATACTTTTTGATTCTTTGTATCACGAAGAAGTACTGGTGTATCTCCTGTTACACTATCTCCATAAGTAAGTTTTGCTCCAACAAAATGCTTCATTGTTGTATCTCGTGCGTGGATAACCATATTTCGCCCTGTTGCCGTTGTACAAGCAGCAAGCTCCTTATAACAAATTGGACTTGTTGAAGCACCTACTTGACCATACAGTGAGTTACATACAACTTTATAAGCAAGTTGGAGACCTTCTAATACATCAATTTCACCTTGATTATATGTATCTTCAACTTTTACAATATCACATTTTTTCACTTTATAATTCCCATCAATCACATGGAATACATTATATTCTTCAGCACTTTTTTTATCTTCTTCAAATAAATAAAAGTCATTTGGATCTGCTTTAGGATCAATTTCACTAACAACAGCTCGTTTATCAACTGTTGTTACAATACCAACTTTAATAGAACCATCACGCATATACATATTTTGATATTCCATCTTTTTACGAGTATCTTTACGAGCTTTAAGTAATACACGAAGAATTCGTGGAAGAAGAGCTTTTTCACCACTCTTTGCTTCAGCAAAACGACACGTTTTGTAACCAATTTTATGTTTATCATCACCAACACCTTCAAATACATCATATGTAATTTCAATATAGTTGTAATCAGGAAGATTATCATACTTTTTAACAACGGTATCTTTAATAAGTACGCAATTACTTTCATTACATACTAAATCAGAATCATCTTGAAGATTACCTTTTTTAATCTTCTTTTTAGTTGCTTTCTTTTTTTCTTCTTCTTCAAACTTTTTAACACCTGCTTTTAACATATTCTTGATTTTAGAAGCTTTTACTTCTCTTATTTCGTTTACACTTTCTTCAACAGATTTATCTTCATTTTCTTCTTTTTTAAATCCAAGCATTTGACTTTTGAGTCTATATTCACGATATCCAACAATAGAGTCATGTGAAATATTTTCAGCAATCATGGATGAAGGATATAGTGAATTGTAATCCATAACTACTACAGGTTCAAAATAAACACCTGGTGTTGGTACGAATACAATAGCACCTTCATATGAAGCTTTATCAATATCATCATCATTTAAATCTTTGACTACAAAACCTTCTTCTCGTGTAATCTTTGCTACTAATGAGAAGATTTTAATACCTTGACCTTTTAAGAATAGATACGAGAAAGGCACTACACATACGTTTGCCATACCAATATTACTAACTAATACTTGACGATCATCCATTAAACGATTTACTAGGTCGCAATCCTTAATACAGTAAATAGCAATTTCTTGAATATCTTTGGAAGTACCGCGTTTATAGTTGGCAAAAAGTTGTTTATAAGGTAAATCTTCTTTTTGCATTTTCATAAAATGTTTCGCAACATTATCCAGTTTATATGAATCAAGTTTATAATCACGTTGCATAACTTTGAATAAATCAATTTGAACAATACCTTCAATATCAATATAATACAAAAAGTTATCACCAAGAGCTGATGATGAAAGTTTTTGTTCAGTAAGTTCAACTTTCTTTTCACGACTTGATCGTTGAAGAATGTTAAAAAGTTGTTCCACATAAGGAGCAATTAAACCACCATTACCAGTTTCTGCGCGTTGATAAAGATATTTCCAATCAAAACCCCAAATATTATAACCAGTCAATATATCAGGATCAAGTTTGGCAATAAATTTAGCCCAACCAAGAATCAGTTCTTTTTCACTTTTAAAAGATTCAACAATCGCATTTTCAATACGGTCACAAGCTCCAAGAGTAGCAATATAAGAAAGTTTACATTCTCTATTACCGAATTCATAAACGGTTGTACCAATTTGAATGACTGGATCAAGTGGATTGGAAGCTTTGGGGAAACTACCATCTTCACTAACGCATTCCAAGTCAAAAGATGCTACAAGAACTTTTCCAATAGAATTTTTCTCAACTTTTTCAATTTTATTATATACACAATTTACTTCAATTTGACATCTTGAATGTTTATTATTTAAATCAAATTTATCATCACATATACCAACATTTCTTTCATAATTACCTTTTTTAATAACCATCCAACCAGCAGGATCAATATTTTGAGTATGGAAAAAACGAAGCATTGATTTCACTTTTGTTTCACAAAGATTTTTTGATAAATCGTATGTTTTATCTAATCGTGAAATCCGAAAAGTTTCTTTTAGTAATTTTGTTTTAAATCCATTATATGCTGTACTACTATGAAAAGTAAATTTTGCATATTTGAAAAGTTCATTATTTGTAAAACCATAAAACTCTTTTCGTTCTACCAGTTCAGCACTTACTAAACCTTTACTATGCCAATCACCAACAGCATCTTTCAGTATATTTACAAAAAGATCAAAATTCTTTTGAATAGTTAGCTCTTGTGGAAGTGAAAGATAAAAATATGGTTGAAAATCTAGTACATTTACACAAATTGAATGACCTTCATCAGTAACACCATAACCACGAATCATTTGTTTTTTTAGAAATTCGCGTTTTTTATAAGGCTTCTTTTTATAACTTTTATTTGCATCCGCAACTGAAAATGAATAATCAATATCTTGATCATCTTCTTCACCATCTTCATCTTTTACCTCAACAGAAAGGTCAAATTCTTGCCAATCAATGATTTGAAATAGTAAATCTTTATTTTTAAAATAGTTTGTAGGTAATTCTTTTCGCAACATTATGAACTATATTACTGAGTTATGGTAGTGATAATATTTGATATTATCTTATTCTATTATAGAATGATATCTTTATATTCTTTTTTTTCCTAATTAAATCATTTTTTTCTTTTTTTTAAAATAAAAAGCATTTATAGCAAAAATATTTTAAGTTATCACTGATATATATCGTAAATAATAAATGAAATGATGATTTATAAAATAAAAGATTAACGTAAATAAAATATTTATAAAAATCATATTTTTTAAAAGAATATAAAAAATGATTTTATTTTTAAATAATATAACTTTATGTGTATATAAAGAATAATATTTAAAACTATATAATTATTTTTAAATTCTTTTAAAAAATGAGTATAAATCATACTGGACTTGAAAATTTGGGTAATACATGCTATATAAATGCAATGTTACAAATGTTAATGTCAGTAACAGAACTAAATAATTATTTTTTAGATGATGAATTTATTGAAGATATGAATAGAAGAGTTAAATCACATATGATTAATGAACGTAAACAAATAACAAATAATTTTTTATTGACACGTGCATATTCATCAATGATTTATGATTTACGTAATAATGAAAAATCGCATAATAGTTATGTACCTAAAAACATATATAAAAAATTAAATTTATTTCATCCATCTTTTGAACTGGGAACTCAACAAGATTCTCCTGAAAGTTTGATTGTAATGCTTGATGCATTTCATGAATCATTAAAATATGAAATTAATCTAAATATAAGTGGAAATGTCCAAAATGAAATAGATCAATTAATGCTTGATGCAGCAAATTCATTTGATAGTAAAAATTATTCAAAAATATATGAACTTTTTGGAGGACGTATATTACAATGTGTAATTTGTAAGGAAGAAGGTCGAGATGGTGAAAGATTATCAAAACGATTTGAACCTTATTTACAAACAATGTTAGAAATTCCAAGTGATGGTGAAACAATTTATGATTGTTTAGATGAATTTTTTGCGGATGAATCATTAGATAAAGATAATTTATATTTTGATGAAAAAAGTGGAAAAAAAGTAAATGCTGACATTTGTAAAAAGTTTATTAATTTACCCAAATATTTAATTATTGTTTTAAAGCGATTTAAACAAAACAATATGGGTATGATTATTGGTAAAAACAAATCTAAAATTGCAATTCCAATTGATGATGATTATTTAGATTTATCTGATTATACAATTGGTTACGATGTATCAAATTCAAAATATGAACTTATTTCGGTAGGTTTACATAGTGGAGGATTACATGGTGGTCATTATTATGCGTATGCTAAAAATACGAAAACTAATAAATATTATGTATATGATGATTCATCAGTAACATTATTAGACTTAAATAATTGTGAAGATGATTTATATAGAAATGGGTATTATTTTATGTTTAAAAAAATTGAAGAATAAAATTTTTAATAATGTAACAAAAAATAAATATTAAAAAAATTTTATTATAAAAATTATATTATAAAAATTATATTAAAAAAATTATATTATAAAAAAATTATATTATAAAAAAATTATTTATTTATAATAGATGATTATAAATGAATGTTCAAAATAGAAATAGTATAAATGGGGTTAAAAAAACATCAGATGAAACACAAAAATTAATTTTATCTGCAGGTAAAGCAATATTATTAGTATTTATAATTGTAATTATTGTATATTTTGTATATTATATGTATAAATATTACACAGTTCCATGTGAAAATAAAATACCATTATATCAATATTTAACTAATTTTGGTAATCAAGCTATTTGTTATGTACCAATAAATAATAATATAGTTAGTGAAGAAAATAATATATTATCAAATCAAGATTTAACAACTAAAGATAACATTATATCCAATTCAAGTAATAAAGATGAAGTTTTTCAAATATCGAATCAAATGTATACATTTGATGAAGCAAAATGTAAATGTGAATCTTATGGCGGACGTTTAGCATCAAAAGCTGAACTTACTCAAGCTTATAATAATGGCGCTCATTGGTGCAATTATGGTTGGATTGAAGGACATGAAGCATATTATCCTGTTCAACAATGTGAATTAGACCGAAAAGCTAAAAATATTAAAGATTATAATGATATGTTAAAGAAACATCATGAAGACCCTGATAAATATACATTAAAAATGGTAAATGAAGCTCGTCAAAAAATGTATCGTGAAAATTCATTAGATTTTTGTGGTTCAAGTGCTGGATTAAATGGTGGTAAATTTGAGGATAAAAATATACGTTTTGGTGCTACTTGTATTGGTAAAAAACCAAAAGGAATGAGTGTGCGTGAAAAAGATGCAACATGTAAAGATAGTACACTTGCAAATGAAGCAAATAAAGCAAATAAAGATGAATCTAATAAAACAAAATGTGGTGGTGTTTCAGAAGATGATGTAATAGCTTCATTTAATTATGATAATTGGTATGAAAAATAATAAGTAACGTAAAAAATAAATATAATCTTATTTTATTTACGTTATACATTAGAATGATACAAAAAATTGATTTTTTAAAGATTTAATACTTTATAAAATATATTTAAATTATATAATATTCTATATTTTATAGTATTTTTTTTAAAGATGTCTATGATTATGAATAATTATCAATTTAAAAATATATTGGGTTCTCCAACTTTTATTTATCAAAGAAATAAATATAAAGATTTAAATAATTCACCAATTAAAAAGAAACGTCGTATTACAGAAAAATATTTTAAATCATGGATTCAATCCATGAATAATATTTATCAAAATATATATGATGATACAAATGAATCTTTAAATATTTATGAAAATAAAAACATTTCCATAAATGATATATTTCATTTATTTTTGATTCAAATGAATTTTGAATCAAAAAAAGTATTAAATATTGATTTAGATTTATGTATAACTTTTGGAACATATGTAACAAATCTTGATTTTATATCCAGAAAAAAATATATGGTTAATAAAAAGTTAGTAAAAGAATTAATACCAACTATAAATATTGATTACAAAAATCCTGATAATGAATTTATTGAAAGTGCAAATTGCGAACTTTATGTTGATAAAAAAAATAATATTATATATAAAGTATATGATATCTTTTCATTATTAGATATGGTTCAAGAAGCTTTTATTCAAAAAATACTTTATTCATATTTACCAACTAATATTGCTCAAATATATGGTATTTACAAAACAAAAGAAAAAAATGTTGAATATATATTAAGTCAAAGATATTTTAAAGATAATACATTATTTAATCATTATAGTTCATTAAATAAAAAACAGCTATTAAATATATTGATTTCATTATGCAATCAATTAATACTTCTTCAAAAAGAAGTTCATTTTTTACATAATGATTTAAAAATTAATAATGTTTGTATAGATATTCAAAAAGAAGAAGCTTATTTAATTGATTTTGGTTATTCATCATTAGTTTGTAATAGTAAATTAATTCATGGATATTTTGAACTACAATTAGATGAATTTAATCAAAATAAATCTTTAGAAAAATATACGAAAGATAAAATAATGTCTCATCAAACTGTAATAAATGATCAATATAGAAATAGTAATGATTTATTTTATTTCATTTATACTATATTATATTACAATCATAGTCAATTTAAAAATCCACTATATGATATTTTATATGATTTATTTACTGTAAAAGATAGTGTAAGAGGAAATATCAATATTTTTAATGAAATTTATGCTTTAGAACATAATTCATTTCAACATGCTAGTTTTTTTATGACAAAAAGTCATGAATTATTTACTCAATATTTTGGAAATAATATTGAAAATATTGATACTTTTTATGAACAGTTTTTACCTGAAAATTTAAGTACTTATTTAACAACTTTTATTGAAAATAAGGAATAATATAAATAACGTAAATAAATATAAAAAATAAAAATATTATAAAAAATGATTTATTTTTAACAAAAATAATAAATTATAATACATTGATTATAAAAAATAATTAAATTTATCAAAATGGAAAGTATTTTTATGCCTTACGTTAAAGATTTTATTTTTGAAGAAGTTCAAAAACGAAATTTTGAAACATCCGTTGTTTTAGATAGTTGGTCTAATTTATTAAACCAAAATATTATTTCTCAACAAAATGATATTGAAAATAATGAATATATACTAAATAGAAATGTAATTGATTATGAATGTAATGATGATTGTGAAAATAAGATCATTGAATTAATGAAGCGTGATAAAAATGATGTTTATTATTCAATTATGCTTGAATGTCAAAAGACAAAAACATTTCAAATGATAAATCAAATTTTTAAAATTCTTGGTATTAATCTTTTTTCAAAAGAAGTATTAAGTACAAATGAAAATAAAAAAATATTTTTTTTAGTAAGTCAAAATATGCAAGATTTAACTTCACAAAATTGTGAACGTATCTTAAATGATCTTGGCGAGTATTTACAAATTTTTGTTTTTACTTCTCAATATGAGAAAAAGAATAAAAATAAGTCAATACTATATAATGCTAAAATTGATGAAGTATTTTCATATATTTCTCATTATTTAAGCGAAACTGAAGATTCATGTAAAATTCCAATGGCTATTTTCTTGGCAAATCCAAGTCAATTAACCAAAATGAATAATTTACTTGAATTTGTTGAGATTAAAAATAATCAGCTTCGCGAAATTCAAAATAATCAACTTTCTGAAAAATTATTTCAATCATACATCTTTTTTGATGAAGCTGACCAAACATATCCATTAGGACGTGAAATACTCTTAAAAAGTATTTTCGACAATGATATATATGAAACTTTTAAAGTAATACGACCACTAAAGTCTATTAATAAAGTTTATTGGATCAGTGCTACTCAAGAAGAAATGGTTTTAACATATCCTGAATGTGCTATTTCAAAACAAACGCTTATTCAATTTCAAAATGGAGTCATGGAAAATCATTACTCGATTCTTGATGAATCTGCGATTATTCATTCTCAAGTCCAACCAAAAGATATGGAACATAATGATTATCTTCTACAAATTGTTGAAAATAATCGATCTCATTTTTTTGATAAAATGAGTAATGATAAATATCGTAAAATTATTGGAATGTCAAATGTTGATAATAATAAACAAAAGGCTTTAGCTCGCACTCTTAATAGTATGGGTGCTAATGTCATTTTATTAAATCAATCTGGTGTATTCTTGTATAAAATAAATAATGAAGTTTCTGAAACAGTTTCAAATGAAGTTTCTGAAACAGTTTCTGAAGAAGTTTCTGAAGAAGTTTCTGAAGAAGTTTCTGAAACAGATTCAAATGAAGTTTCTGAAGAAGTTTCTGAAACAGTTTCGAATGAAGTTTCTAATGAAGTTTCAAATGAAGTTTCTGAAGAATTTGGTGGAATTCAATTAGATGATCCAACTATTAAAAGTCGAAATGCATTGATTGCTAAAGTATATAATGAAACATATGTAGAATTACAAAATGCTCCATTATTTATTTTAGGAAATCGTAAAGTAGACCGTGGATTAACATTTCATTATGCTCCTATTTCTGAAGATTCTTATTCATTTATATTAACTGATTTAATTATGGGACGTATTCCAAATTGGAAACGTGCTGTCCAAGCAATTGGACGTGGAAATGGTGTTATTAAACATCATCGTGATTTTATTGGTACTATTGATTATTGGGTTGACCCAATTACAATTGAAAATGTTAAAAGACATTGTAAAATGATGAATGATCCACTATTAATTAATTGTGATCCATCATTTTCTGTTTCTGAAATTGTACAAATATTAAATGAAAAATATCCAGATATTACTGAAGAAAGCGTTAATAAACGTGGACCTCGTAATAAGTATGTATATCATTTTTCAGAATCATATAATTCATTTAATGAATTATATAAGAAATATGAAGAGAAAAAGTTCCGTAAAACATTTGTAATGGTAAATGGTTTTTATATTTCAACTCGTTTAAAGAAACATTTTAATGTAACTAAAAAAGAAGAGTTAAATGAAAATCATATTATTACCAAAGAAATGCTTGAAACTATTCAATGGAATAAAGTATTATATGGAAAAGATATGGAATACGTAGTTATTCCTTATTATGAAAATGCAAATAGTAAAGTCCAATGGATTGCTGTTATGAAAGAAAATAGTAATAAATTAGATGATTTACACCATTGAAGATTTAAAATGGGAATCCCATTTTAAATCTTATGTTTACTGTAACCGTTAGATGATTAAATCATATATTATAAAATTATTATAAATTACATCATTTCTGGGAAGTATAAAGTCGTCAACTATGTTGCAGCGCAAGTCGTCAACTATGTTGCAGCGCAAGTCGTCAACTATGTTGCAGCGCAAGTCGTCATCCTTTTTATTATCTTCTTCTTGTAGAATTAGCAATTGTAGGTAAACGCATTTTTCTAAAAGGAGTTGGTTTACGAACACGTTTTTTAGAATAACGTTTTGAAGAAGATTGTTTAGGATTATGTAAAGTTGATGAAGCTCTTTCATTAATTCTTTCATGTATAAATAAATTATTTGCACTTTGCATTGATAATATTATTTGATCAATACTTCTTGTATTTGCAATTGGGGTTTTAAATAAAATGTTTCTTTGCATATTTTCTATACTATTTAAATAACCATCTGCTAAATTAACTAAAAAGTTTACTTCTTTTATCAATAAATAATTAATAGTATTTTTATACTTTCCTTTAATTAAATTATATTCATTAATTATACTAGATATGTTTATTTCTGAATAAGTTGTTTTTATAGTTTCTAAAAATTGTATTGAACGATTACATCTACTAAATATATCTCTAAATTGTTTTTTATAATTACCTGTATTTGAAGATTGACGCATTAATGGAGCAAATCCAATATTATTCTCAGATTCATTTACATTTAATCTTACATTTGATGATGTTGCATTTGATGGTACATTATGTGTTTGTTCATCCCATGATCTACATATTAATCCTTGACATAAATTTATTTTATGCCTTTTACGACTATTATAATCTTCTATTCTAGTTAATATTGTACCTAAATCAACATTATAATCTTTACTTGCAATTTCATTATATGTCATAATATGCTTTCCTTCTCTTTCTTTTTTATTATGATTATAATATGATAATTGAATTATTAAATCTAAAGCATCTTGTGAAATAGTAGTTGGAAAATTGATTGAAGACCTTAATTTTTCAATTAATGATCGTAAATTTTCTGGATATTTTGATATATTTGTACGAATCGTAGGATAACCATAATTCATTACAAAATTATATTCTATCATTCGTTTTACAAATATTTTATAACCTTCAAAAAAACGATCTATTCGACTGTCTAAAGTATTTATGATAGTAATCATATTTTTCGCGCTTTCTTTTATAATACCATATATATTATTATTACCAAATATATTTCTACTAAAAATTAATAATTTTTGACTTAAATCAGGTCGTGTTAATAAAGTAATTCCCATATTTTCATACTCTTCATATGAAATATCATAAAAAGATTTTACAGTACTTCCAACAAAAATTCCGGAATGAGATACTAATTGAAGATGCTCACGATCTGATGTATTACCAAATACATATTCATTTGTTTTAGGTTTTTTTTGATGTTTAAATATTGATAATAATGATACAGTCATATTATGTGTAAATGAATCAGGTAATAAATAATGATTTGATGATAAATTAATTGAAGGATTTGCAGAATATGCACTTAATGATTGGTTTAATTGAAATCCTGATAATGGTAATCCTTTTGGAACATAAAATTTTAAATGAACGTGTTCAGGTATAATTACATACTGTTTTTTTATAGTATTGCCATGTCCCATTATAAAACAATTATTTGTAACTATATTTTCCATATTTTGAGGAATATTTCCGCGATGTAAATGTGGAGAAATTTTATTTGGACCTTTATAAATTAATTGATTTCTTTGAGCTTCTATAGATGCTAATTGAGCAGTTTTTTGTTTTAATTTTTCTTCTAAATACGTTTTTGTTTTTGTTTTTTTTTTGGGGTCTTTTTCTTCTAAAAGAGAAGTGATCAAAGTTTTTGCATTATGTATATTATATTCATTTGATTCTTCAATATCATTAAAAAATATATTTATAAGTTCAGGTGTTAAATTTGTTCTTTTTTTTGCAATTAGTTCTTTTTTTTCATTTTTAAATTCTTTTGAAAGTGTAACCATTTTATTATATTCTATATTTAACATATTTTTTTTTTATAAAAATATAAAAAAAAATGATTTATAAATTTATAAAAATATTTTTTAATTTATTTTAATAAAAATTAAAATGGACTTTTATACTATTTATCATATTTTAACAAATTATATAGTATTACTTTTTATAATAGGTTCAATTATTAAAAATATTCTTTTATTTAAAAATTATACTGATTTTTTAATCAATGTAATTCAAACTGCAATTTTTGCTTATGTTTGGCCGATTTTTGCATTATATTTTGCTTTTACAATTATAATACCATATCCACATTATAATATTTATTAAAAAATATATTTATTAAAAAATTATATTTATGAAAATGTATTGCTAAAAATGATATAAAAAAATAATATATAAAATAATATATATATTATTTATCTATTTATTTACAAAAAAAATGAACGATTTTATTATACTTTATTTAAGTGGTTTTTTTTCATCTTATTTTTATTATCATGTATTAAAAAATCATATTATAAATGATCCACAAATTGATATATGCTTATTTTTTTACATTTTTTCTATTTATTTTATGATACGCTTTTTACTTTTTATATATCATTCATTTCACTTTAACAAATAAAAATATTTATATAAAAAAATAAAAAAAATGAAATTAAAAATAATTAAAATTTAAAAATAAAAAAGAATATAAAAGCTATTTTTGAATATAAAAGAATAAACACAATCGCATTATTTATTTAAAAATGGATGAATTTATAGATGTTGAGGAAATCAATGAAGATGACTATTTAGATGAAATGGATTTAGAAGTTATCGATTTTATTAAAAATCTTGATAATATTGAAGAAAAACCAACACCATCACCTTATAGAATATCAACACATACTTCAAATGCAATTATTAAAAATGAATCACATCCAAATTGTGAATTAATGATTGATATAAATTATGTAATTAAACATTTAACTGAAAAAATTATACATGAAAACTTTTTAAATCGTGTTGAAAATCCAATTTTTCAAGGTATTATTGTTCATAACAATGATTGTAGTATGATTATTCGTTTTGATGATGATATGCATCGAAAGGTAAAATATGTACCAAATACTGTATGTATGAAAAAAGTAATAAGTAGTGAAGGTAAAAATAAATCATATGAAAGTACTGAATATTTTGATGAATTTAATATTGAATATACAAAAGAAAAGTTAAAAGATTTTTTAGAAAATTATTCATTTCAATTTGTTCAAAAAAATCATAAACACAAAATTGATGAAAAGAAAAAAGATGAACAAATTGAATTTGAAAAAAAAAATATTGTAACTACCTATAACATTTATACAGGTACTGTTAATTCTACAAAAGATTCAAAACAAATTGAAGAAATTCAAATTATTGATGAAAAAAATATTAAAGATGAAAATAAAGATAAAAAAAATATAAAACAAGATGATGATTATATGTATAATAGTTGTTCTATTATTGTAAAACCATCTAAAGATATTAAAGCAGTTAATGTAAGACTTTTTAGTGATTCTGCTATGACAATTACTGGTGGGCTACATGAAACTGACGGATATTATGCCGCTCAAGCATTATTAAATGAATTTATAAAAAATGAACAAATTATTAAAGGAATTAAAAAATTGGATGTACATGCACCTACTGAAAGTGCACGTAAAAAAAATAAAGTAATTTATCCATTACCAAGTGCAGATTATGTTTCTGGATTAAAAGTATATCATAATGTAACATTGATTAATTCTAATTTTGTTAGTCATTTTAGAATTGATTTGGAAATTTTATATAAATTATTGATTAAAAATGAAGAAGATTTATTTGTTGTATATAATCCGAATCATCATAGAGGAATTCAAATTAGTTATTTTTGGAATCAAAATGAAGAAATAAAAGACAAAAATAAAGTTTTATATGATAATCATTTTATACAAAATGGAATATGCAAATGTACTAAAAAATGTAGTACAAAGAAAAATCGTAAAAAAACATATTCTGTTTTTGATATTAAAAATGCTTCAAATAATGAAGATTCTTGTACTAAAGTAAAAATATGTGTTTTTAAAACAGGTTCAATTAGTTTAATTGGAGGAACTTCTGAAATACATACAAAAAGTGCTTATATGTTTATTAATCATATTCTTGAAAAATATTATCAAGAAATTGTTACTATTTCAATTGATGATTATTTAAATGAAAAGAAAAATAAAAAAAATGAAAAAGTAATTGAAATGTTTGAATCATTTCATGAAAAACCTAAAAAAGAAAAAATTGAAAAAGTGAAAAAAGAAAAAGTTATAAAAGAAAAAGTGAAAAAAATAAAAGAAGTAAAAGTTAAAGAAGTAAAAGTTTCAAGTATTGTTTTTAAAGAAAATAGTAAACCGCTTTCTGAAAAAATTAAATTTAAGGTTATATCTATTAAAAAAGATAAAGAAAGAGAACATATAAAGAAAAAAATAAAAGAAAAGGAAAAAGATAAAAATATTACAATAAATATGATAAAAATAAAGTAATTGTAATAAAATAAATATAAGTAATTTTAATAAAATAAATATGAATAATTTTTAATAAAATAAATTATTTTTTAAAAAATTAATTAAAAAATAATAAAAATTATATTTTTTATAAAAAATATAGGAAATTCGTTCAACTTAAAAAACTTTTTTATATAAAATATATATAACACTGCGTTTAAATTTTATAAAATGTCTTCATCCATTAATGCTCCAAGCAACCCCAATTATATTGTTGAAATAAAAACAGTCCAAATTTGGGCTTTTAAAACCCTTATTGAAGCCCTTAAAGAGATCATTACTGAAACAAATATTGATTTTCTTCCAACTGGTATTCGTATTATTTCAGCAAATCCTTCATCTACTATTTTAGTTTGTGTGAAACTAGAAGCCGATAAATTTGAAAAATATTATTGTAAACACAAAGTTTCAGCTGGTGTACTTATGATTAACTTCTTTAAGATTATTCGCGTACTTTCAGGAAATGATAGTTTAACCCTTTTTATTGAAGAAGGTGCCAATCATAAACTTGGTATTAAAATTGAAAATGCCGATAAAAATACTGTTACCACTTACTATATGAATCTTATTGATGTTGACCATACTCAATTTAATATTCCTCCCATTGAATTCCCTTCTATTATTACTATGCCAAGTGGTGAATTTAATAAAATTTGTAGAGATATGCACAATATTGGCAATGTAATTGAAATTAAATCAATTGATAATCATCTTATGTTTTCATGTGAAGGCGACTTCGCAAGTCAAGAAACCATTATGGGAGAAAAGAGTAATGGATTAAACTTTATTAAATCCGAAAATAGCGAAATTATTCAAGGATATTATAATTTAGAACATTTAGTCCTTTTCACAAAATGCACAAATTTAAGCCCTACTATAGAAATTTATATGAAGAACAACTATTTGATAATATTTGCGTTTAGTATTGGGACTTTAGGGTCAATTAAGCTTGCTCTTTCACCGAAAAGTTAAAAATGCTACCATATTCAGTAATAAAATATTTTAAAAATATTTTTTTTATAAAAATATATTTTTTTATAAATTTGTAATACTCAGTATTTTATACTCAATATTTATTTTTAATATCTTTTATAAAAAATTTATCATTTAAAATATATGTTTATAATATTCTTTCAAATAGATTATTAAAATAGTATTTATCGTAAATCAAAATGAACACACAAACGATTACTAACGTAAATGATTTCGTCAAGCTTCATACGACTCATTTTGATGAGTCTCATGGATTTAACCACGCTCTTGCGGTAGTTGAAAATTGTATTACAATTATGAAAAACGATACGGAAATTATTGAAAAGCTTCAGCTTTATCCTAATTTACAAACACTTATTGTTTACGGTGCTTATTTACACGATGTTCGTGACCATAAGTATGGTGATATGTGTGTAAGTGAAACAATTTTCAATGATTTTATTAAGGAAATTCTTCCAAACGATGCTGAAAACCTTTTACGTATTATTCAATACGTTTCTTTTAGTAAGGAGTCTAAGGGTCTTACCCCTACTCTTGCTGAACCTTATCAAACAGCACTAACTGTAATTCGTGATGCTGATCGTATTGAAGCGATTGGCTATAGCGGTGTGCGTCGTTGTTTGACCTATACAAAGGAAAAGGGTGGAAGTACACAAGATGCTATTTATCACATTCAGGATAAGCTTATTAAGCTTCTTCCAATGAATTATATTAAGACAAAGGTCGGTCGCTCTATGGCGCTACCGAAACATCGTCAAATGGTACGGTTTTTATCATATCATCATCGCGTTGTTCCTACAACTGTTCTTATGTAAATATCTTATGTAATTTTATTATATAAAATATAAAATATAAAAAATATTATATCAAAATAAAAATATTATAAATTCAATTATCGTAAACTTATCAGAGACATTGCATTTCGAATTGTTTCATTTCGTGATGCTGTTGACTTTTCATTTCGCGCTGTTGACTTCTCATTTTGTACTATTTCATTACGTCTATTTTGTTTAGGTTGTATAATAGGGGTTTCAAAAATAAGTTTATTACATTTTTCAATAAGACGATTTGGTGTTATTTTATTTTTAATATATTGTAATAATATTTCTTTTAATTGAATATTATCAAAAATATTTAATTTGAAAAATATAAATAACGTTTCTTTATTATCAAAAATATTAAATAAATCCGTTTCATTTATAATTTTCATATTTATTTGATTATGTTGTTTTTTATTAATATATGCGAAAAAATTATAATATTTATATATATTTAATTGTTCAATATGTGACAATGTTGATATATATTTAAAAACTTTATATATCATTCGAATATCAAATTCTTTTTGGAAAATAAGAAAATATGTTAAAGTATATGAATAATCATTTGGCATTATATTCATTAATTCTCTGTTTTTTGAAACAGGATATATCATTTTCATATTTGAATTGTAAATTTTAAAATCGTTTTTATGTTTAATATTATTTATAATATAGTATTCTCTTTGATTTAAAATATAATGAATTGGGGTTAGATTTTTTTTATGATGTACTAATAAATAAAATACATCATTTTTTATAAGTGAATCATACGTTGTATTATATTGTCTATAAATATTAAAATTTAAAACTATTTCTTTACCTAAAATATTTATTTTATTATTATTTATATTTATAATATTTTTTTTTGCTTCTGTACTATGATATAAATTATCAAAATCGCAATTTATTAACTGTCTATATGTAAATCTTTCATTTAATTTATAATTAATTACAATATCATCATTTTTTTTAGATATTATATTTAATGATTTATTATATTCTTGTTCTTGTTCTTCTTCTTCTTCTTGATCTTGTTCTTGTTCTTGTTGAATAGATGGTATTTCTTCTTCATTTTCAACTAAATGTACATTTTTAATATATTTATTCAGTTCATTTATAAACTTTATATTTCCATTTTTAATGTTTTCATTATACCATATTTTATTTTTATTATTTAATTCACGTACTAAATATTTTATACATTGAATATTTAAAAAACTACGTGATGTTTCTTTATATTTTATACCATTATTTACAAATATATTGTATATATTTTCTAATAAAGTAAATCTTGGATCATTATTATATTTTGCAGGTTTATTTGGCTTATATTCAAAATTTTCAATCAAATGTAAAAAATTATTTTGTATATAAAAATCAAATGTATGTGTAATATTTAATTTGCGTAACCTAAATATACCTTGAGCAACATCCGTTAATTTACTTTTTTCATTTACAATTACTAACCCATTCATTAATATATTTTGTGTAAAATCAATACCAACAATATGTTTATTATCATAATAAATAAATGCATTTTTTTCAATTAAATTTCCTGTATAATCATTTATAATTAAATTATTTTCAATTATATTTGTACATACTTTTCGTACACCATTTTCCACAAAATAGACATTACGTTTACCATTGAATTTTAAAAATATTGTACGAACCATTGTTAAAAGATTCATATCAATTATTAATCCACAAACATCAATTAAAGCATCATATTCTTTAATATTATTTTGTGTAAATAAAAAATTCATTAAATCTTTTTCATTTTGATTTAAATCATTAAAATGAGTTCTATAATTTCCCAATGATTTATTAAAGATTTTAAATTGAGGTGGTCTTGTAATTAAACCTAATATAGCACTTTTAATAGCACCATTTGAATAATTATCTTCAATAATTGTATTACAAACTTTATTTGAAATTTTTGTAATTTTCGTTTTTATAGTTTGATTTGTATGATTTGCATAAATATTTGCATTTGGATTATGATTATTTTCATTTATACCAAATATATAATTAAATTCTTTTTTAGGAACAATAAAATCAGTTGTTCCTGTAAACATTATTTTCTTTTTTATCATACCCATAATATCAATAAATGAAATATTATCATAAGTATTATTTATTTTAAAGTATTTTCTAAAAATAATATTTTTTAAATATTCTTTTAATAAATTTTCTAATTCTTCATCATTCATATTTTTTATTAAAAATCGATTAAAATAATTTATATTATCTTCATTTATTTGATTTACATCTAATATATTTTTATAATATATTTTTAAATTATTTATAAAAGAAGTAATATTTTTTGATTTAATACGTTTTGTATATATTTCTATAAAAGTTGGATAATTGTATTTAAATAAATCCACATTAAATTTACCCAAATTTTTATCTAAATCATTTGCTTCATGTATATATAATAAAAAATCAAATAATCGTATACTTTTATTTTTAAACCACTCTTGCATATAACTTATGATTGTACTTATTATCGTAATATTAATATTTGAAAATTTAGACCCAATTAATGGATCATTTACATTTAAATAAGGGATTGATGTATATAAATATTTTATTTTATAAAAAGGGATTTTATTTTGATTATTTACATTATAATAACCAAATCCATATCCATTTTTACCATTATATATATGTTTTTTTATAAAATATATACTTTCTAATAATTCTTTATTATTTATATTTTCAATATTTATTGTTGAATTTGAATTTGAATTTGAATTTAATTCTTTTAATTCTTTAAATAATGATAAAGATATATTCCAATATTCTTCAAATTTATCTAATAAATTTGGTGGATTAATACCTTCATCTGGTAATAAATTTAAATTACTTTTAAGAGGGTCAATCATACTATCAATTTCATCTAAAATATAAAAATATTCATTATTTAAAATATTGTTAACATTATTATTTGATATACTATTCTTGGTTTTTTTAACTAAATAACTTGTTTTTGCATCTTTATCACTTATTAAAAGTATATTTCCTTCACGTTTTTTATAATCAATATTCTCTTTTATATTTGAATAATTATATAATAAAACATTTTTCATATATTTTGTATATTTATTCAATTCTTTAAATGCAGATGGAATTAATGTTTCAGGTATTATTAAACAAAATTTATTTTGATTATTCATAAAATATTCTTTCATGATAATTAAAGGTGTTATTACTGAACTTTTACCTCGTCCCATTAATAATTGATATGCTATTTCATAATTATTTGAATTATTAATATTTGAATAAATCATATCAATAAACTCTTTTTGTTGTTTTCGAATATAATTATTACTTTCAATTTCAAATAATATTTCATAAATTTCTTTTCTCTTTTGATTACCATTTATATCTGTATAATATTGATTTGATGAAATAATTACAGATGGATCAATTGCTTTACATATTTCACCACTTATAATACAATTATTTAATTCATCTTTATTTATTAATAGTTCATTTAATATATGTATTACATTTTTTAAATACATATTTATATAAATAAATGGCACATTTTTCATTAAAATATTTGATATATTTACCATTTTACCATATGTTCGCGATGTTGTATTTACATTTCTAATATAATATTTAAAATCTTCGTGATTACTTGAAAAAAGTACATTATTATATAAATCATTATATGTATTATTATATGTATAATTTGATAAATTATCATATAAATATGATATTAATAATATTAATTTTTCAATTTTTTGATAATCATTTAAATTTGAAGTCATTCTTAAATTTACATTTTTAATATTTTGGTTTAATAAATGATTCATTTTTTCTGAATTAAATAAATTATTTTTACCATTACAATAATAAATAATACTTTTCATATATTCTTCTAAATTTGAATTCATTAATTGTGCTAATTGATTTTTTTTATTACTTGGTTTTTGTAATTCATTTAATAATCCATTCATTAATTCATTTATTTTTATATAAATATTTTCAAAATTATTTATTTGACTATTTAACATACGAAATATATTTGATTGATTTGGAATATTATAATTATCTTCTTCAATATTATATAACAAACTATGTCTTATATCCATTTGCATATTTTCATTATTTAATAAAACTATGTTTGTGGATTTAAATAAAGCCCAATAAGCAATATTTATCTTTATATTTTCTATTAAATGCTTAATTATTTTTGAATAATTTGAGTTACTTAAATCATTTATTAATGCATTATAATATTTTTCATAAAATAAATATATTAAATTATTTTTATTTGCATATGAAAGGGATATAAATAATATATTTAAACTATCTATATTATCATTTACTGTATATAATAATGTATGATGCAATTCTATAATAGAATATTGATAATTTAATCTACGATATAATAAATCATATGTTTCTTTTGTTGATAAATCTTTTTTATTTAAATATGGTATTGATGAACTAGATAATTCTGAATATATAGTTATATTATTTAATATTTTTGGAGTACATAAAAGTAATAAATAATATGTATTTTTATTTTTTAATAAAAATCCATTTTTAATACATTGAATCCATTCATTTAAAAGTTTATTTTTATCATTTTTAGTAATGATTGTATATTTTTTATTATTTTTAATATCATTTAAATAAAAATCACAATTTTTATTATTTATTTCAATGTTAAATATAATATTTTTATAATCTGGTAATAATATAATTATTTTATTTTTATCTTTATTTTTTAAAATTAAAAAGGAAATATGGTTATATTCTAATAAAAGTAAAATATTTATAATTATAATTTGATTAACTTTATTCATTCGTAATTTATCATCAACTAAATAATATTTCTCATTATTAAATAAATAAGTTACATATTTTTTCTCTTTAATAGATTCTTTTTGTAATATTATTTTTTCATTATTATCATTTATGATATAAAGTATATCATTACGATTACCTATTTTTTCATATAAATATGGAATTGGATTATAACGTAATTTATTTAAAATATTTCTTCTTATAACATCTTGAATAGGAATTAAATTATAACCTTTTTTACTATACGTTTTTAAATCATTATTTGATAATAATATATGAATATCTCTTTTTAAATAATCATAGTTTAAATTATTTAAATGAAAATATATACTATATAAATAAATTGTATTGATTTTTACTTCTTTTTCGGAAATATTTAAATAATTTTTTTTAACAAATTCTGGATTTTTGTCTAATATGAAATTAATTATTTCATCATTTATATATTCTTTTAATAATGTTTTATATTTTAAAACATCTTCTGATTTATATTTTAATAAATATATGATAAAATGAATATATAAATCATATGGACAATTTATTTTTATATTTTTAATATTATTTAATATTGTTTGAATATTTATATTTTCATAATATTTTTTTAATAATTCATCATTTTTTGATATATATATTAATGTATAAGTACATGTATTCTCATTTTTATATTTATATAAATTATTATTATTAAATATTGAATTATATATATCATTATTTGATTTTAAACTAAATAATATATTCAAAAAATTTAAGTTATTTGATAATATATTATTACTTGTAAAACCAAGATTGTTTTCATGTTCATTAATTATAAAATGAAACGGTTTATCATTTTGTAAAGAATCACATAGTTTAAATAAATAATCCTCCATATTATTATAATAATGATAATCATTATTTGTATTATTTGATTTATATAAATTAAATATTAAATTATTCATATCTTTCGTAAATATACTAGAATCATTATAATCGTTAATTTTTTCATTCATAAATATAAATGGTAATATATTTAAAACATTATTTCGCTCTCTGTAATGTCGACCTACATAATAATAATTTGCATATTCTAATAAAATATCAATCATATTTATTTTATTTTTATATACATTTTTATCAAAATAAATAAAATCACTAAAAATATTATTATTCATATGGATTACATTTGAACATCTAATTTGATTCATTAATAAATATTGAATAATCATTCTTGTATTATAGTTAAATTGATTCATATATTCATCATTATTTAATTTATTTGTTTCTACATTTCTATTATTATTTTCACGTACATTTTTAGCACATAATATCATAAATAATATATATGGTTTTATATATGATCTATCTGCATTATATGCACCCAATTCATTATGATAATTTTCTCTTGTATATGTAAATAACATATATTTAAATCTATAAGTATCTAGATTAAATTCTTCATCTGATTTTTCATCTGAATATATATTATAGTTTTTATTATTATTTAATAAAGTTATTATTTTTTTATATATTAATCTAACAGAATTATCAACATATATTTTTATTATATTAAATTCATAATCATCAATTTTTTCGTTTTCATATTTTTCATGACCACTCATAATAATACCATGTTTTATATAACATATATCATTATATTTTTTCATTAAAGAAGATACAGAATCTATATTTAGTAATGGATTTGATTCATTTTCTAAATCTTCAAATATAGTTTCTATAATATTTTCAATATCACTAAAATAATATGGAGCTATCTTTTCTTCATTTTTTATAATTATTTTTTTCGATAAATCATAATTTGACAATTTCCCATATATTTCAAATAATTCATTCCGTCTTATATTATAATCTTTAATTAAAAGAGCTATATTTGAAATATACAAATTATAACTTTCTATATCAAGTGACTCCATATAGAAATTAAAATTAGCATAACGAATAATAATATCTATTATTCGCTCTTTTATAAAATTATCAAATATTATAAATTTATCATTATTTAAATTTGTTAAAAAATAATATTTTATAAAATAATATAATGAATAAAAAGAACATGATCCAGATAATTGTCTAATATCTTTTAAAATAACTGTATATTGTTGATTATTACATATTTCGTGTATTGTTTTATAATAAAAATCATCAATATTAGATTCATCATAATCATTATATAATAATTCATAAATATTATGTATACCAAATTCTGAAACTAAACTTTTATGTGTAGTTATATATTTTTTTAAACAATGTATATAATTTACATATTTATTTATGATATTATTTATTTTTTTTTCATTTTCTTCATTTATTTCACTTAATTCTGTTATTTTTGAAATATTTTCATATAAAATCGATTTATCAAATTTATTTAAATCAGGTTTATATAAAGAATCATCTTGTCTTTTTGTTAAATCTAACTTGTTTAAATCAATTTCATTTATAGAATTTGTATTTTTATTATGACTTTTTAATTTTTCTTTTAAAATTTTAACAATATTACCTATTTCTTCTATATATGTATTTACAATATTTACATTATATCCTATATATAAATTAAATTCATTATTACAAATTTGATTACATATATTTAATAATTTTATATATTCATTATATGTAATATCAGAAACTGTTTGTTTACTTTGAAAATAATCTAAAGAATAATTTAATATATAAATTTTTTTTATTTCTTCTAATGTTAAATTATCGTATTTAATACCTATATTTCCAATTAAATCATTTGTATTCACATTATTATTTTTATTTTTATAATGATTATTCATACCCATTCCTGAATTAAATATATGCAAAGTAAATGTTTCATTTTCATTGTTTTTAGTAATATATTGCGTAATTGCATGAGGATGAAATCTTGACCATCCGCTTAAAAATATATAATTACTTTTATTCAAACTATCATTTAAATGATTAGCAGTTATTATATTCTTTTCTGAATATGCATTTTCTAAAATAGCACTTAATTTTCTTATTTTTGAATTATTATTACCATTACCATTTTCAGGTAAATTAAATTCATTTACAAGTAAATTGAATATTTTACATACTTTTGATGAATTATTTCCATTTCCTTCTTTAATATAACTATCAAAAAATAAATGTTGAACAAATGAATTATTAAATACAGATATATATTTGCTATCTTCAATTGTTAATTCTTTTTCTAAATTCATTTTATAAATCTATATTTATAAAATATTTTTTATAAATATATTTATAAAATATTTTTTATAAATATATTATTTTATAGATATATTATTTATATAAATATATTATTTTTATAAACCATCCATCATCAATAATTGTAGTTGTTCTAATTCCTCCGGTTTTAACCAATAGGTTGGACCATAATCTACTAAAAGTTCTTCACCAGCTTTTACATCACGAATTGTTCTATAATATATTTTATTATTACGTTGATAAGCTTCGCAATTTTGGCGTTTGCGTTGTTGAGCTGTTTTTACACCATTTACAAATTTCATTATATTTGAATGTTCATGAGGAAGTGCATCAATTATATGACTAGTACCGTCTTTATGCATTACACGGAAAAAATAAGTTTTATCTTGACGCTTTGCTCCTTCTTCATCATCAATAATTTCACCAACATATTCATCAACTCGAGTTTTAGCTGGAATGTCACGCTTACAAAACACTCCATAACCTGCTTGTTTAATTGTTGAACGATCTAAATAATATTTTTTAGTATCAAACATTTTTTTAAGTTCTTGAAGTTCCTTTCTTTTCGTTTTATTATGTTTAGAATGTCCTGAATCACTCATCTTTTATATTTATTCTATATTTATTCTATATATTTTATTTTTACATTTTATTTTTACATTTTATTTTATCTAAGTTAAAAATTTAAATATAAAATATATTTTTATATTAAAGAAATTTATTTATAAAAATATGAGCTTAATATATCCTGAACATATTCGTAAATATGTTGGCGTTATAAAACAAAATTTAGATAAATGTTATTACACATATAGTTACCAAAATAAAG
>VFQS010000982.1_pt1 | contig 28020 bp, 29 predicted proteins | sample 3512361 | NCBI WGS metagenome assembly VFQS01 (sample SAMN10412375, study PRJNA504923) | tailings metagenome | isolation source: Relicate 1 Philex TSF3 active mining | place: Philippines
CGAAGCCGGTGAGGCCGGGGAAGCCAGCGAGGCCGGGTCGGTCGATAATCCAGCCGAACCCTGACCCCGGCGCTCCCGGCGCCACCCGCCCTTGGCCTCCGCACCCGCCCCGATCCCGCTGCTGCTGCGCTGGCAGGGCGTTCTGGCCCGGCGGGCGCCGGGCCGGCTGGGGGCCCACCTGCCCACCCTGGCGGGCGTGGTGCTCTGCGCCCTGCTGGCCGGCCTGCCGCTGGTGACACGGGCGGGCCTCAGCCTGCTGATCGCCGCCTGCGGGCTGCTGTGGCTGGTGTGGGCCCTGCGCACGCCACCGGGGCCGATCGGCCGCATCAACGGCTGGTTGCTGGCGGTGCTCGCCATTGCGGTGCTGGCCACTGGCTTCTCGCCGGTGCCGGTGGCGGCCTTCAAGGGCCTGCTCAAGCTGGTGAGCTACCTGGGCGTCTACGCCCTGATGCGGGAGCTGCTGGTGCAGGCCCCCGCCTGGTGGGACCGGCTGGTGGCCGCCCTGCTGGCGGGCGAGCTGGTGACCAGCGTGATCGGCATCCGCCAGCTCTACGGCGACAGCAGCGCCCTGGCCCGCTGGTCGGACAGCAACTCGGTGGCCGAGGGCACCGTGCGCATCTACAGCACCCTCGAGAACCCCAACCTGCTGGCCGGCTTCCTGCTGCCGGTGCTGCCCCTGGCCGTGGTGGCCCTGCTGCGCTGGAGGAGCCGGGTGCAGCGCATCTTCGCCCTCACCGCCCTGGTGCTGGGGCTGGTGGCGCTGGTGCTCACCTACAGCCGCGGCGCCTGGATGGGCATGGTGGCCGGCCTGGCCGTGATGGCGCTGCTGCTGGCCCTGCGCCACACGCGCCACTGGCCCCCCTTCTGGCGGCGGGCGATGCCGCTGCTGCTGCTGCTCGGCGGTGCGGTGCTGCTGGCCGTGCTGGTGACCCAGGTGGAACCCCTGCGGGTGCGGGTGATGAGCCTGCTGGCCGGCCGGGAGGACAGCTCCAACAACTTCCGCATGAACGTGTGGACCTCGGTGCTGGCGATGATCCAGGAGCGGCCCTGGCTCGGGATCGGCCCCGGCAACACGGCCTTCAACCTGATCTATCCCCTCTACCAGCAGCCGAAGTTCAACGCCCTCAGCGCCTATTCGATTCCGCTGGAGCTGGCGGTGGAGGCCGGCATCCCCGGGCTGCTGGCCGGCCTCGGGCTGTTCCTGGCGGCCGTGCGCACCGGCCTGGCCCAGCGCTTCAGCGAGGGCAGCCTGGCCCTGCCGTCGCTGGCGGCGGTGGCGGTGTTCGCCGGGCTGGGGGTGCAGGGCCTCACCGACACGATCTTCTTCCGGCCCGAGGTGCAGCTGCAGGCCTTCCTCTGCCTGGCCACCCTGGCGGCGGCCGCTGCGGGAGCCGGCGGCAGGGGCAGCGCCGATGGCTGAGGCTGCCGGCCTGCTGGCGGGCTTCGATGCCGGCCAGACCCACACCACCTGCCGGCTGGCCCGGGCCGGCGATGGCGTTGTGCTGGCCGAGGGCGAGGGCCCGGGGGTGAGCCACCTGGCGGCGGAGGGCGGGGAGGAGCGCTTCGCTGCCGCCCTGACCGCCGGCCTGGCGGCGGCCCGCGATCGCGTGCCCGGCGCCTGGGCCGAGGCGCCGCTGCGGGCGGCGGCGGTGGGCGCCAGCGGCATCGAGCGGGGCACGGCCGTGCAGGAGCGGGGCCGGGAGCTGGCCGCCGCGGCCCTGGGGCTGGCGCCGCAGCGGCTGGCGGTGGATGGCGACGAGCGCACCGCCCTGCGCGGGGCTTTTCCCCACGGGCCGGGGCTGGTGGTGATCAGCGGCACGGGCACGATCGCCGTGGGCCGCGACGGCGCCGGCGGCGAGCACCGCTGCGCCGGCTGGGGCTGGCTGCTGGATGGGGCCGGCTCCGCCTGCGACATCGGCCGCGACGGCCTGGCCGTGAGCCTGCGCATGGCCGATGGGCGCCTGGCCGATGGCGCGCTGCGGGCCGCCCTCTGGCGCGCCCTCGAGCTCGACCCGGCTGATCCAGCGACGCCCCAGCGGCTCAAGGCGCTGGTGGTGAGCCCGGGCTTCGGCCCGGCCGGCTTCGCCCGGCTGGCGCCGGTTGTGGCAGCGGCGGCGGCCGGCGGCGATGCCCAGGCCGGGCGGATCCTTGAGGCCAATGCCGAGGCCCTGGCAGCCATGGCGGCCGCGGTGGCCGGCCAGCTGGGCCTGGCGGCGCCGGCGGTGTGCGCCATGGGCGGGGCGCTCACCCACCTCGAGGCGCTGGGCCGCTGCTTCGCCACCGCCCTGGAGCAGGCCCTTCCCGGCGCCCGGCTGGTGCCGCCCCACGGCGATGCCTGCGCTGGCGCCCTGGCGCTGGCCGCCGATCTGGCCGCCGACCTGGCAGGGGCGGGCTGAGGGCTAGGCGGCGTTGAGCAGCCGGTCGGCCTCGGCGGCCAGGTGGGCGGCCCAATGCTCCACCTGGGCGGCCTCGGCAGCCTCCACCATCACCCGCAGCAGGGGTTCGGTGCCACTGGCGCGCACCAGCACCCGCCCCTGCCCCTCCATCGCCCGCTCGGCGGCCTCCACGGCCTGGCGCAGGGGGTCGCACGACTGCCAGCCGGTGCGGCGGGCCCGGTCGGCCACGGTGACGTTCACCAGCTTCTGGGGATAGGGGGTGAAGCTGCCATCCATCCACTCGGCCAGGGTGAGGCCGCGGCCGTGGATCAGGGCCGCCACCTGCAGGGCGGTGAGCAGGCCATCGCCGCTCATGCCGTGGCGGGCCGAGAGGATGTGGCCCGATTGCTCGCCGCCCAGGCCCGCACCGAGGGCCTCCATGGCGGCATGCACGTACTGGTCGCCCACAGCGGTGCGCTCCAGCACCCCGCCGCCGGCCTGCCAGGCCCGCTCGAAGCCCAGGTTCGACATCACCGTGGCCACGATGCGGTCGTCGGGCAGGTGGCCCGCCTCGCGCAGGGCCGAACCCCACAGATACAGGATCTGGTCGCCGTCGACCACCCGGCCGCGGCCATCCACCGCCAGCATCCGGTCGGCGTCGCCATCGAAGGCGAAGCCCATGGCGGCGCCGCCCTCGAGCACGGCGCGGCGCAGCGGTTCCAGGTGGGTGCTGCCGCAGCCCTGGTTGATGCGGGTGCCATCGGGGCTGCCGTGCAGCACCCGCACCTCGGCGCCGAGGGCCTGGAACACCGCCTCACCGCAGGCCGTGGCCGAACCGTGGCAGAGGTCGAGCACGATCCGGCAGCCATCGAGCCGGGTGGCGCCCACGCTGGCCAGCAGGGCCTCGCGGTAGTCGTCGAGCAGGTCGGCGCGCTGGTGGGCGGTGCCGTGGCCGTGGAAGGCAGGGGCCTCCACCTCGCCGCGCAGGCCCGCCTCGATCGCCTCCTGGCGGGGGCGGTCGAGCTTGGCGCCGCCGGGGCCGAACACCTTGATGCCGTTGTCGTGTGGGGGGTTGTGGCTGGCCGACACCATCAGACCGCCGGCGGCGGCGAAGCGGCGGATCGCCCCGGGAACGGCCGGGGTGGGGCAGAGGCCGAGCTGCCACACCTCCCGGCCGGCGGCGGTGAGCCCGGCGGCCAGGGCCGCCACCAGCATCGGGCCGCTGCTGCGGGAATCGGTGCCGATCACCACGGGCCCCTCGGCCGGCAGCACCACGCCGCACCAGTAACCCACCTGCAGGGCCAGGACCGGGGTGACATCGCGGCCCACACGGCCGCGGATGCCGTCGGTGCCGAAGCCGACACCGCCCACCAGCGGGGCGCCGATCGGGGCGGGCGCGGGCGGTTGGGCCATGCCGGGCGCTGGAGAGTGCTGCGGCTCAGGCTACGCGGCGCGGCCAGACGCCCGCACAGGGCAGCGCCAGGGGCGGCCGACGCTCAGCGCCAGCGCCGCGGCCACCACAGCCAGCGCAGCAGCTCCAGCGCCGCCCAGAGCAGCAGCAGGCCCACCACCCAGCCCGGCAGCAGCTGAAAGGGCGGCCAGGGGCGCAGCAGCAGCACCAGGCCGGCCAGGGCGGCCGCCAGGCCGGCGCGGCGGCGCTGGCCGGCGCCGGGGAAGCGGCTGAAGAGCGGCGGCAGCGGCAGGCGCGGCGGGCGGGGCAGGAAGCGCACCGGAGATCAGCGCGGCGGGGACGGCGCGGCGGAACAGGCTGCGACCAGCTTGGCAGTGGGCCACGTTCAGAATGCGCAGATCTGCAGCGGCCGCGCCGTGCCCAGTCTCCCCGTGCTGCTGGCGGTCTCCTGCCTGGGCAGCGGCGCCAGCCTGCTCGCGGGCCGCGCCCTGCTGGCCCAGCGACCGCCGCTCACCCCCGCCACCGCCACGGCGAACCTGGAGCGCATCCACCGCTGGGCCCCCGATCCGGAGCAGCGGCGCGACGCCGCCCTGCTGCTGGCATCCCGCCCCCCCGCCAGCGCCGAGCCCGGCCTCCAACGCCAGCTGCTGCGCGGCCAGGGCTGGGGGCAGGACCCCCTGGCCGCCCTGGTGCTCAAGCAGCAGGCCCTCGCCGTAACCGCCGACGTGGGCGCCGAAGCCGCCGCCCCGCTCTGGCGCGACCTGCTGCACCGTTTCCCCGCCTCCCCCGCCAGCGCGGATGCCCTCTATGCGCTCGGCCGGCAGGAGCCCGGCCTGCGCCGCCGCCTGCTGGAGCGTTTCCCGGCCCACCCCGCCGCCCTGGCGGCGGCCCTGGAGGCCGGCCCCGGGGCGCCGGAGCGGCTCGCCGGCAGCCTGCACCTGGCTCGCTGGGGGCCGCGCTGGCCGGGGGCCGAGGAGCGCCTGCGGGCCCTCTGCACGGCCAACAGCCCCCTGCCGGCCCCCGGGCAACGGGAGACGGTCGCCGCCGGCCTGGCCGAGCTGGGCGATGGCGCCGCCGCCCTGCGCTGCCTCGGCACCCCGGTGGGCCCCGTGGCCGCGGGCCAGGCTGCGACGCGGCTGGGGCTGGCCCGCAACCTGCTGCGCGGCGATGCGGCCCAGCACCGCCGCGGCGAGGCCCTGCTGCTGAGCCTGGCCCGCGGCGAGGGCGCGCCATCGCAGGCGGAGACAGAAGCGGCCGTGCGGCTGCTCAGCGAACAGGAGGACGCGGGCACCGAAGCGGCCCTGGCCCAGCTGCCGGCCAGCTGGAAGAACACGGCCCCCCTGGCGGCCCGGCGGGTGCTGGCGGCCGCCGGCGAGCTGGGGCCGGGCGGGGCCGGCAGCGGCGCAGCCGGCGCCGGCGAGCAGGCCAGCGCCGCGGTGGCTCCGGCGCTCGAGGTGCTGCGCCGCTGGCCGGACGACCCCGCCAGCCGGGAGCTGCAGTGGCGGCTGGGACGCCGCCTGGTGCTGGCCGGCCGCTGGCGGGAGGCGCGGCAGCTGTTCAGCGCCGTTCCACCGGAGCGGCGGCCGCCGGCCCTGGCGGCGCGGCAGCGTTTCTGGCTGGCCTACAGCCAGCGGAAGCTGGGAGAGGAGGCGGCCGCCACCGACCAGTGGCGCCGGTTGCTGCGCGAGCACCCCGGCGGCTACTACGGCTGGCGCGCCGCCGTGCAGCTCGGCGAGGCGGAGGCCCGGCCGGCCAGCGGTGCCGAGATCGGCACGGCCGCCGACAGCTGGCAGCCGCTGGCCAGCGGCGATGCCGAGCTCGATCGCCTCTGGCGCCTCGACCAGCGCACCGAGGCCTGGGAGAGCTGGCGGCACCGGCGTGGCGCCGACCGGCCCGAAGCCGCCGCCGATCTGATCGTGGAGGGTCGGCTGCGGCAGGGCGTGGGCGATGACTGGACCGGCCTGGGCCAGCTCGACCAGGCGGCCCTGCGGCTGGAGCCCCACCAGTGCGGCCTGCAGGCGCAGCTTGAGCGCAGCCAGCATCCACACCGGCACCTGGAGGCCTTCCAGGCGGCCGCACGGCGGGATGCGGTGCCGCTGGGGCTGCTGCTCGGCGTGAGCCGCCAGGAATCCCGCTTCACCGCCGCGGTGCGCTCCTCCGTGGGGGCGGTGGGCCTGATGCAGCTGATGCCGGAAACGGCAGCGGAGCTGGCCGGCGGGCCGGTGCCGGCCGCCACCCTTGAGGATCCGGAGCGCAACCTGGCCCTGGGCAGCCGCTACCTGGGCCAGCTGCTCGACCAGTGGCAGGGCGACCACCTGCTGGCCGTGGCCAGCTACAACGCCGGGCCTGGCGCGGTGGGGGGCTGGGTGTCGCCCCTGCTGCGCAGCGGCCCCGAGCTGTGGGTGGAAGCGATCCCATACCCGGAGACGCGGCTCTACGTGAAAAAGGTGCTCGGCAACGCCTGGAGCTACCAGGAACCGCGCCTGCCGGCCTGCAGCACGGCCCAGGGCGGCTGATCCGGCCCAGGGCGGCTGATCCGGCACGCCGGACGGCCTCGGCCGCTGCTCAGTTGCTGATCCAGCGGCCGAGGCTGAAGCCCCCGAGCACGAGCACGCTCAGGATCACGAGCATCACCAGCGGATGGGGCACCACCCGGATGCGCACCAGATCCAGGCGGGCCAGCAGCACGGCGGAGCCGAGGATCAGCACATTGGCCAGCACCTCCACGTGGAGGAGGTAGAGGCCGCCCATCGTCACCAGCAGCAGGGTGAGCACCAGGCTCACCACACGGCTGGCGGCCATCATCGCCGAGATCTGCCGCAGCAGCAGATCCGGGATCGTGCACACCACCACCACCAGCAGGGCCTGCAGGCATTCCGCCGACCACACCAGATGGGCCACCGAGGCGAGCCCGGACCCCTCCCGGCTCAGGGGGAGGCTGAGGTGCATGCCCATGTAGGTGCTCACGGCGAGCAGCACCAGCACCATCGGCGCCTGCAACGGCAGCAGCACCAGGCGCAGGGGATGGGGGTTCATGGCTCCAGCACGAGGGTGATGGCCTCCAGCGGGCAGCTCGGGATGCACTGCTCGCACACCAGGCAGCGGGGGGCCTGCAGGTGCAGCCGCAGGCTTTCGGGATCAAAGCGCAGGGCGCCGCTGGGGCAGACCCCGGCGCAGAGGCCGCAGTCGACGCAGAGGGTTGGATCGACGCGGATCTCACCGGGGGCGCGCTTGAGCCCCAGGCCCTGGCGCTCGAGCCAGGCTTCCGCCGCATCGAGCTCGTCGATGTCGCCCGAGAGCTCCACCACCATCGTGCCGCTCTGGTTCGGCGCGATCTGGGCCCGCAGGATCTTGGCGGCCACGTCGAAGTCGACCGCCAGCCGGTAGGTGATCGGCTGATGCACGGCTTCGCGGGGGAAGTGGAGGGTGAGGCGCCGTTTCACGTGCCCAGCCGTGCTCCCGGCGACGCTAGCAAGGGCGCACCGGCCCAATCCGCGGCCCCAGCCCCGGCGCGGGCAGGCCTGCGGGCAGTGCCCCGGCGGCGGTGCCAGAGTGCACCGGCCGACCCCGCGCCATGACGCCGAGCCCGAGCCCCAGCCCCTCCCCGGGCCCCGATCCAGCGGCCGGCGCCGGCCTCGGCCGCCTCGAGCGGATGGCCCTGGCGGCCGTGGCCGCCCTGCTGGCCGTGCTGCTGTTCGTGCTGCGGGGCGGCCTGCACCCCGAGGCGCCGCTGGAGCAGCTGGCGCGCCGCTCCCCCGATCTGGCGGTGGCCCTGGCCGATGGCCGCCCCACCGTGGTGGAGTTCTACGCCGACTGGTGCGAGGCCTGCCGGGCGATGGCCCCGGCCATGGATGCCCTGGAGCGGCGCCAGCGCGGCCGGCTCGACGTGGTGCTGCTGAACGTGGACAACCCCCGCTGGCAGCCGCAGATCGAACAGTTCGAGGTGAACGGCATTCCCCAGCTGGAGCTGTTCGATGCCGGCGGCCGCGCCGTGGGCCGCTCGCTCGGGGCCCGCTCCGCCGCCGAGCTGGAGGCCCTCACCACCGCCCTGCTGGAGAACACCCCACTGCCGCAGCTGGCCGGGGTGGGCGCGATCAGCAGCCTGGAGAGCGACGCCCCAGCCGCTCAGGCCTCAGCCTCCGGCGCAGCCCCCGCCCGCCAGGCCGGCCCCCGCAGCCACGGCTGACGCCCACCAGTCCCCCCGTACCGCCCCCACCGCAGCCATGGATCCCCGCTTCCGGGTCGAACTGATCGCCGCCACGCCCAATCCACAGCAGTGCATCTACGCCGCGATGCACCAGGACTACAGCGAGGGCTTCGTGGCCGCCGACCGCGGCGAGTGGCCCGAGGAGAGCAAGGCGGGCGAGGTCTGCGTGAAGCGGTTGCTGGCGGGCGAGCGCGGCCACTACGGCCCGCTGGAGCATGCCCAGATCGTGCTCAACGTGGGCTGGTTCCCCCACTCGGTGATGCAGCAGGCCCGCACCCATCGGGTGGGCGTGAGCTTCGATGTGCAGTCGATGCGCTACACGGGCGAGCGCATCTGCCGGGCCGCCGACGGCGCGCTGGAGCTGGAGGAGGTGTTCTACCTGCGGCCGGCGGGCAGCTACAGCGATCGCCAGGGAAAGAAGTACCTCTACGACGACAGCCAGCGGGCCAAGGATCTGGAGCTCTGCCGGGCCGCCGCCGAGCGCTACCGCGACCTGCTGCGGGCCGGCTACGCGGAGGAGCACGCCCGCGGCATCCTCCCCTTCGATTACCGCCAGCACTTCGTGGTGAGCTTCAGCCTGCGGGCCTTCCTGCACTTCCTGGATCTGCGGGCCAAGCTCGATGCCCAGCAGGAGATCCGCGCCCTCTGCGACCTGATGTGGCCCCACCTGGAGAGCTGGGCCCCGGAGATCGCCGCGTGGTATTCCAAGAGCCGACTGCACCGGGCCCGCCTGGCGCCGTGAGCCCCCTGAGCCCCCCCAACGCCCCATGGCCGTGAGCAGCACCAGCCCCGCCGGCGCCGGCCGCGCCGACCTGCAGCGGCAGGCCGACGCCGCGATCACCGCCTACCTGGCCGGCCCCGGGCCGCACCGGCTGCAGCTCGGCTGCGGCGCCACCGAACTGCCCGGCTGGCTCGGCACCGACATCGAGCCGAGCGGCAACGCCGTGTTCCTCGACGCCTGCGCCCCCTTCCCGCTGCCGGACGCCAGCTTCGATCTGATCTACGGCGAGCACATGATCGAGCACCTCAGCTGGGAGAACGGCCAGCGCATGCTCGGCGAGTGCCTGCGGGTGCTGCGGCCCGGCGGCCGGCTGCGGCTGGCCACCCCGGACCTGGCGGTGATCCTGGGGCTCTACGCCGAACCCGGCGAGCCCGAGGGCCAGGCCTACGTGCGCTGGATCAGCGACACCTTCCTGGCCGGCGCCGCCACGGCCAGGCCCGCCTTCGTGATCAACAACGCCTTCCACAACTGGGGCCACAAGTTCCTCTACGACCGCGAGCTGCTGGAGCTGGCCCTGGAGCGGGCCGGCTTCGGCGCCATCACGGCCTGCGCCTACGGCGACTCACAGGAGCCGCTGCTGCGGGGGGTGGAGACGCACCACCGCCACGTGGACAACGGCGCCATGGTGCACTTCGAAACGATGATCGCCGAGGCGGTGAAGCCCCAGGCCTGATCTCAGCCGGGTCAGGCTGAAACCCTCGCCCTGATCACACCCGGGCGAGGGTGACCCGCTCGGGCTGGTGCTGATACTTGCCGGCGCGATCGTGGTAGGTGGTGTCGCAGGGATCACCCTCGAAGAACAGCAGCTGGCAGATCCCCTCGCTGGCATAGATGCGGCAGTCGGCACCCGAGGAATTGCTGAACTCGAGGGTGAGATGGCCCTGCCAGCCCGCTTCGGCGGGGGTGGTGTTCACGATGATGCCGAGCCTGGCGTAGGTGCTCTTGCCCAGACAGATCACGGTGATGTTGTCGGGCACCTGAAGCTTCTCCAGGGCCACGCCCAGGCCGTAGGAGTGGGCCGGCAGGATGAAGTAGTCGCCGTCTTCGTCGGTGTGGAGGGGAGCCGGCTCCAGGTTGGCGGGGTTGAACCGCTTCGGGTTCATCACCGTGCCGGGCACGTGCCGGAAGATCAGGAACTCGCGCGGCGAGAGGCGCAGGTCGTAGCCGTAGGAAGAGCAGCCGAAGCTCAGCACCGGTGCGGTGCGGCCCTCCGGGTCGAGGTGGCGCACCAGCGTGGACTGGAACGGTTCGATCATGCCCGCAGCGGCCTGCTCGTTGATCCAGCGGTCGTTCTTGAGCATGGGCGGTGGGGCGGCTGGCGGGTCAGAGGCCCCGGCGGAGCTGGGTGACCTGGTCGGCCATCGCCATCAGGTCGGCGGGCATGGCCGGGCCCGTCAGGATGACATCCAAGTGGGCTGGGCGCTGCTCGAGGGCCGCCAGCACCTCGGCGGCGGGCAGGTAGCCGAGCTCGATCGCCAGGCCGAGCTCATCGAGGAGCAGCAGATCCACGCTGCCGGCCAGCAGCTGCTCACGGCTGTAGTCCCACACGGCCCGCACGGCGTCGTAGGCGGCCTGGTCTTCGGCGGGTTCGCTGCAGGGGGCCTCCAGGCAGAGGGGCACATCGGGGCGCAGCCACTGCAGCCGGCCGCAGAGGGTGAGGCTGCCGGCCAGCCCCTGGTCGACCCCGCCGCGCAGGAACTGGCTCACCAGCACCCGGCTGCCAAGGCCGGCGGTGCGCAGGGCCTGGCTGAACACCGCGGCGAAGCTGCCGCGGAAGGGGGCGGTGTGGATCTGCAGCAGGCCCTCGGGCCGGGGCACCAGGCGCAGGGGGCTGGCCAGCTCCGGCTCGGAGCCGGGGGCGAGGGTGGCGGCCGCCGTGGTGGCGCTGCCGCTGGTGGCGCCATGGGCGGCGGCGGGGCGGGCCATGGCCAGGGAGCGCCCGTCGCCGCGGCCAGCACCGGGAGTCCGCTGGGGCTGGCGGTGGTTGACGAGGCTCGCGGTCATGGGCGGATGCGGCTGCTCGAAGACCTCGCCTGAATGTAGCGGCATCACGCAACCCCGCACACCACCCCTGGTGCCGATACGGCCGGCAGGCAAACAGGCGTACCAGAGCCCGGGCCTAGGCTGCCGGGAGCCTCCCCGCCCGCCGTTCCCGTGAGCCAGCTCCCCGACGACCGCCGCGAGGGCCGCCCGGATGGCCGCCGCGACGGCCGGGCCGCCGATGCCCTGCGGCCGGTGCGCTTCAGCTGGGATCCGATGGGCTTCGCCCTGCGCTCGGTGCTGGTGGAGACGGGCCGCACCCGCGTGCTCTGCAGCGTGTCGCTGGAGGAGGAGGTGCCCCGCTGGCGGCGCGGCTCCGGCCTGGGCTGGCTGAGCGCCGAATACCGCCTGCTGCCGGCCTCCACCCCCAGCCGCCAGCCGCGGGAGCTGATGAAGCTTTCGGGCCGCACCCAGGAGATCCAGCGGCTGATCGGCCGCAGCCTGCGGGCCGCCCTGGATCCGGCCGCCCTCGGCGAGCGCACCCTGCTGATCGACTGCGACGTGCTCCAGGCCGATGCCGGCACCCGCACCGCGGCGATCACCGGCGCCTGGGTGGCCCTGGCGGGGGCGCTGGCGCGGCTGCAGGAGCAGGGCCTGCTGGCCGGATCGCCGCTGCGCGGCCAGGTCACGGCGGTGTCGGTGGGGATGGTGGCGGGCCGCCCCCTGCTCGACCTCGACTACAGCGAGGACAGCAACGCCGCTGTCGATCTCAACGTGGTGAGCGACGAGCGCGACCGGCTGCTGGAGATCCAGGGCACCGCCGAGGGCGAACCCTTCAGCCGCCGGGAGCTCGATCAGCTGCTGGATCTGGCCCAGGCGGGCATCGCCGAGCTGCGCGGCCACCAGCGCCAGGCCCTGATCGCCGGCAATGCCGAGGGAATCGTGCGATTCGCTACAAGCGAGACGCCGCTCGATTCGTAGTTTTCCACACACCTGCACCGCCCCGATGGTCGGCGCTTCACGCGGCTTCACCCGTTACAGCACCCCCAGCGGCCCGGGATCACCGGGCGCGGTGGTGAGCGTCGGCCCCGGCCCGGCGGGGGGCTCCACCCTGCTTGAGGTGATGCGCGGCCTCTCCGGCAGCAGCGTTGAGACGATCGAACGCGGCAAGACGATCTTCTTCCCCGGCGACCCGGCGGAACGGGTGTACCTGCTGCGCCGCGGCGCCGTGCGCCTCTCGCGGGTGTACGAATCCGGCGAGGAGATCACGGTGGCGCTGCTGCGCGAGAACAGCCTCTTCGGCGTGCTCTCCCTGCTCACCGGCCAGCGCTCCGACCGCTTTTATCACGCGATCGCCTTCACCCGGGTGGAGATGGTCACGGCGCCGGCCACCTCGGTGCGCAAGGCCATCGAGCTCGATGCCAGCGTGGGCCTGCTGCTGCTGCAGGGCCTCTCCTCGCGCATCCTGCAGACCGAAACCATGATCGAAACCCTCACCCACCGCGACATGTCGTCGCGGCTGGTGAGCTTCCTGCTGGTGCTCTGCCGCGATTTCGGTGTGCCCGGCACGGAGGGCATCACGATCGACCTGCGCCTCTCGCACCAGGCCATCGCCGAGGCGATCGGCTCCACCCGGGTCACGATCACCCGCCTGCTGGGCGACCTGCGCAACGAGGGGCTGGTGCAGATCGACCGCAAGCGGATCACGGTGTTCGATCCGATCGCCCTGGCCAAGCGCTTCAGCTAGCGCCGGGACGGATACTGGAGTCCTCCGCGGGAGCGTGTGTCGGGCTGGCTGCTGATCCTTGCGCTGCTGCTGCTCGGCGGTGTGCTCTCCACGCTGGGCGACCGGCTGGGCAGCAAGGTGGGCAAGGCCCGCCTGAGCCTGTTCAACCTCCGGCCGCGCCGCACCGCGGTGGTGATCACGGCCCTCACCGGCAGCCTGATCAGCGCCGTGTCGCTCGCCCTGATGCTGCTGGTGAGCGAACGCCTGCGGGTGGGGCTCTTCGAACTCGATCAGCTTCAGGCCCGCCTGCGCGACGGCCGCACCGCCCTGGCGCGCAGCGGCGCCGAGCTTCGCCGCAGCCAGGCCGATCTGGAGCGCACCCGCACGGAGCTGCGCCGCAGCCAGAGCGAGCTGGCCAGGGCCGACCAGGGGCGCCGCCAGGCCCAGGCGGGCCAGCAGCAGGCGGTGGCGAGCCTGGCCCAGGCGGAAGCGCGCGTGGGGGTGCTGCGGCGGGAACTGGAACCGCTGCAGCGGGAGCAACGGCGGCTGGAGGCCGAGCGCAACCGCCTCAGCCGTGAGGTGCGCGGCCGCGATGCCGAGATCCGGCGCACGGAGACGGAACTGGCCGGCGTGCGCCGGCGCATCGAGGCCAGCGCCAAGGAGCTCAAGGATCTCGAGGGTAACGTGATCGCCCTGCGCCGCGGCGACGTGGTGATCGCCAGCGGCCAGCCGCTCAGCAGCGCCAAGGTGCGGCTGGAGCGGCCCGGCCAGGCGCGCGAGGTGATCAACGCCCTGCTGCAGCAGGCCAACCTGCTGGCCTTCCGCCAGCTGCTGCCGGGCCAGCCCGCGAACCGGCAGATTCTGCTGGTGCCCCGCGGCGACATCGAACGGCTCGAACAGATGCTGCGCAAACCGGGCACCTGGGTGGTGAGCATCCGCTCCGCCAGCAACGTGCTGCGCGGTGAGCAGCGGGTGCTGGGCTTCCCGGATCTGCGCCCCAACAGGCGGGTGGTGAAGGAGGGCGAGGTGATGGCCCGCACCGTGCTCGAGGGCGACGAACGCAGCCCGGAGGAGGTGCGCAACCGCCTCAACCTGCTGCTGGCCGCCGCCTTCGCCAAGGCCCAGCGCCAGGGCACCCTCACCGACGGCCTGCAGGTGGAGGGTACCGCCTTCAACGAGATCGGCCGCAGCCTGAGCGAACGGCCGGCCGGCCAGGCGGCCCAGCTGGAGGCGGTGGCCAAGCGCTCGGCCGACACCCCCGATCCGATCCTGGTGGAGCTGCGCTGGCGGCCCACGGCCGGCAGCCCCGGCGGCGGCGGGGAGCGGCGGTGAGCAGCCCGCCCCCCGCTGCTGCTGCCCCCGGCGCTGGTCCCCCCGGCGCCCTGGCCGGCCTCGATCCGGGCCGGAGCAAGTGCGGCCTGGTGCTCACCGACCCCGGCCGGCGCCGGCTGGTGCGGGCGGCGGTGCTGCCACCGGAGCCGTGCTTCGCGGAGCTGCGGCGCTGGCTGGCCGAGGGCTGCAGCACCGTGGTGCTCGGCAACGGCACCGGCAGCGGCCCCTGGCGGCGCAGGCTCGAGGCCCTCACCCCGGCGCCACTGGTGCTGCTGGTGGAGGAGCGGGGCAGCACCCTGGCGGCACGGCGGCGCTACTGGCAGCTGTTCCCGGCCCGCGGCCTGCGGCGCCTGCTGCCCGAGGGGCTGCGCCAGCCGCCGCGCGACTGGGATGACGTGGTGGCCCAGGTGCTGCTGGAGGAGTGGCTCGGCCAGCCGCTGGAGCGCGATCCCGCCTGAGCACAACCAGGCCAGCGGCGGAACCAGGCCACCAGCGGGACACAACCTCAGTCAGAAGGAGGCCCGCACCGTGAAGGCGTAGTCGCCGCCCGCCTCAAGCTGGTAATCGCTGCGCAGCAGGAAACGCAGCAGGGCGTCCTGGATCAGGGCGCGGCCGAGGGAGGGCTCCACCAGCAGCTCACCGCGGTCGAAGGCCCAGCGGAAGGTCCACTGGAAACCACCGGCACTCACCTCTCCCTCCACCAGGCAGGGGCTGAAGCTCTGGCGCAACACGCGCAGGCGGGCGGTGGTGCTGGGCAGCCGGCTCATGCGGCGGCCCCCTCCGGCCGGAAGGCGTTGAGCCGGTTGCCGGCGCGCTCGATGCCGAGCCTGCGGATCAGGTCGATGCCGCTGCACACCTCGGCCAGCACCGCATTGAGGGCGGGCCGCTCCTCGGCCGAGAAGCGGCCGAGAACATGCGACACGGTGCGGGCGCGGCGCTCCTCGGGGGTACTGCCGGGGGCGCCGATGCCGATGCGCAGCCGGGCGAAGTCCTGGGTGCCCAGGTGCTGGATGGTGCTTCGCAGCCCGTTGTGGCCCCCGGCGCTGCCGGCGGCCCGCAGCCGCAGCCGGCCGAGGGGCAGATCCATGTCGTCCACCACCACCAGCAGCTGGGCCGGCTCCAGCCGGAACCAGTCGAGGGCGGCCCGGATCGAACGGCCGCTCTCGTTCATGAAGGTCTGGGGCATCAGCAGCCGGAGGCGGCGCTCACCCGTGCCCACCTCGGCCAGCAGGCCATGCAGGCGGGGCTGGCTGCGAAAGCCGCCGCCACCGGCCGCCGCCAGGCGCTCCAGGGCCATGAAGCCCACGTTGTGGCGCGTGTCGGTGTAGCGGTCGCCGGGATTGCCGAGACCGACCAGGAGCTGCAGATCCACCGAAGCCGGAGCGATCAGGCGGAGTCGCCGTCGGCGGCCTTCTCCCCTTCGGGAAGGGCCGCGCTGGCGGGCTCATCGGCGGGCGTGCTGATGGCGGTGCGGAATTCCTTTTCGAATTCCGAGGATGCCGACTGGAAGCCCTTCAGGGTGCGACCGAGGGTCTTGCCCAGCTCCGGCAGCCGCTTCGGCCCGAAGACGAGCAGGCCAACGGCGGCGATCACGGCCATCTCGGGCAGGCCGATGCCGAAGAAGTTCATGAGCTAAGGGCGCGGTGCGCGGCTGAAGGGCGACGGGGACGGCGGCCAGCCGCTCAGACCCCGTTCCAGTTCACGGTGATGCCCTCGAGCAGGAGGGACTTGTTGTACAGCTGCAGGATCACCAGCAGGAACACCAGGAAGAGCACCATGAAAATGCCCATCACTGGGGTGGTGCCCCAGCCGGGGGTCACCTTCCCGTACTCGGAGTTCAGCGGGCGAAGGATGTCCCCCAGACGGGTGCGTTGGGCCATGGCAGCTTGGTCCTCTCGGGCAGGAGATCGCTCTCGTTACTGTAAGGGCCTCGCGAGCCTCCCCGCGGAGGCCCGTCGAGAGTTGTGACGCAACGTGCCATGGAACCCGCCGCAAGCACCTCTCCCGCCCTGTCCGTGGCCCTCGCGGTGCTCGCCGTGCTGCTGGCGCTGACGGGCTTCGGCATCTACACCGCCTTCGGGCCGCCGGCCAAGCGCCTCACCGATCCCTTCGACGATCACGACGACTGAGCCGGCAGCAGCCGCCAGAAGCCGATCTGCCACGGGCCGAGGGCGCCGGGCCCCTCGCCCGGCTCCCCTGCCGGCGCCGCCTCGCCGCCCAGCCCATCGAGCCGGGGGCCGAGATGCCAGCGGGGGCCAGGATCCAGCCGGCGCCGGCAGGGGCCCAGGTTCTGCACGGCGATCCGCACACCGGCGCCATCGCGGCGCAGTTCCACCAGCTCCAGGTCGTCGCCGAGGGGCGCAAGCGGGGCCTCAGCACCCGCGGCGGCTGAGACCGCCCCGCCGGGCAGGGGCCGGCACCAGGGCGGCTCGCGCAGACGGCGGGCCTGGCGCGGCACCTGATCGAGCCGCCAGCCGCGGCCCAGGGGCATCAGGGCCAGGCGCTGGCGCTGCCAGCCGTTGTCGGCGCCGGGATCGGGCCAGGTGGGTCCACGCAGCAGCGAGACCCCCAGGCTGTTGTCGTCGGCGGACACCCCCTGGGGGCCATCGAGCAGCACCGCCAGCCCGGGCCCCGGCGCCTCGGCAGCGGCGGCGGCCTGGCTGGCCAGCCAGGAGATCACCGGCACCTCCCAGCGGGCCCGCTCCCTCGCCGTGCAGGCCCGGGCGGGCCGCTCGATCACGCCCCCGGCCGTGTCGGCGGCCCAGCGGCAGGCCGCATCCGCCAGCGGCAGCTCGAGCCGCAGCAGCTCGTGGCGCTGGCGCCAGTGGAGGCTGAGGCTGAGTTCCAGCCAGGGGCAGCCGGCCCGCAGGCGCCCCTGCAGCCGCACGGGGCTGTCGCCCACCTGCCCGCGCTGCTCAAACGAGGCGCAGAGGGGGCCGTGCTCGCGCCAGCGGGGCGGCCCCTGCCAATCCCAGGGCAGGGGATGGTCGCGGTGGTCGGCGGCGATGTCCCAGGCATCCCAGAACTCGCCGCGGTCGCGCCAGCGGCACCAGCGGGCCGGTCCTGCGAGCCGCGGCCGGCCGGCGGCATCGAAGAGCTGCTCCACGCCGGCGGGGCCGATCAGCGCGCCCACCAGGCCGTTGTCGAGGCGCCAGTGGTGCGGCCCCAGCTGCGGCTGGGGCACGAGCCGCACCGGGCCGGTCACGGCGGGGGTCTGGGTCTGGGCCGGGGCCGGAGTGGCCGCCACCATCGCCGCAGGAGCATCCGGCGCCGCAGGGGCCGCCGCCGCCTGCCGCCGCAGCTGCAGAGCCCCCACCCCGGCCGGGCTCTGCAGCTGCAGCCAGACCCCGCCTGCGGCGGCGGGCTGGCTCGGCAGCGGCCGGCCGTTCAGGCTCCAGCGGCCGGCCGGCAGCCGCAGGCAGAGCGGCTCGGCCGGCAGGGGCTGGAGCTGCACCAGGGCCCAGGCCGCGCCGCCCTCGCCACCGCCCGCGCCGCCGGATTCGGCCGCCGTGCGTTCCCCGGGTGGGGCGGCGAGGGCCGCCAGCAGGGCGCGGTCGCGGGCGCGGGCGGCGCGGCGGCGGGCGGCGCGCCACTGGGGCTCGGCCTGCTCGAACACCTCGGGGATCGAGGTGCCGGGAAGGATGTCGTGGAACTGCTGGAAGAGCAGCGGCCGCCAGTCGATCGGCGCAGCGGCTGGGTCGGCTGAGGGTGCTGAGGCGGCGGGGGCAGCTGGGGCGAACAGGGCAGCGGCCAGTTCCGCCTCGCGCAGCAGCCGCTCGAGGCTGCGGTTGTGGCGCTTCTGGTCCGGACGGCTGGTGGCACAGCCGCGGTGCAGCTCCAGGTAGAGCTCGTCGCGCCACACCGGCAGCGAGGCCGCCAGCGGCTCCAGCTCGCGCAGATAGGCCCGCAGGCTGCCGTGGTGCTGGCCGGCGGCGGCCGCATGGCCCTGCCAGAGGGCCAGCTGCTCCAGCATCTCGGCGGTGGGGCCGCCGCCGTGGTCGCCCACGCCCGGCAGCCAGAGGGCATCGGCCACGCCGCTGGCCTCCTGCCAGTCGAGCCGGTAGCCCTCCATGGCCAGGGGGTCGGCATCGGTGCCGATCGGCGCGGTCATCAGCGCCAGCAGCTCGGCGCCGCAGCGGCCGCGCCAGCGGAACAGGCGGTGGGGAAAGGGGTTGGTGGCGTTCCAGGCGAGCTTGTGGGTGCAGAACCAGCGCACGCCCGTGGCCACCGCCAGCGGCGGCAGGCCGGCGGCGAAGCCGAAGCTGTCGGGCAGCCAGGCCACGTCGTGGCGCCATTCGGGGAAGGCTGCGGCGCTGTAGGCCTGGCCCTCCTGGAACTGGCGCAGCAGCGAGGCGGTGCTGATCAGCACGCAGTCGCTCTCCACCCAGGGGCCGTTGAGGGGCTCCCAGCGACCGGCGCGCATGGCGGCGCGGATGCGCGCAAAGAGGGCCGGCCGGTGCTGCTCGAGCCAGGCGTAGAGGGCGGGGGTGGAATGGCCGAAGTGGAGATGGGCGAAGCGCTCCATCAGCCCCAGGGCGGAGGCGAAGGTGCGCTCGGCCGCCTGCCAGGTGTCGGCCACCGGCCAGAGCCAGGCCAGATCGAGGTGGGCGTGGCCGAGCAGGTGCAGGGCGCCGGCCCCGGGTGCGGGGCCGCGGCCGCGGCCGGTGCGCAGGGCCTCCAGGGCCGCGGCGGTGGGCTGGAGCAGGCCGTGGGGATCGGCGCGCTCGAGGGGCTCGAGTTCCACCCGGCTGTGGATCAGGGCGCCGTCGTCGTGCAGGGGGCTGCGCAGCCGCAGCTCCAGGGTGAGGGGTTCGCCCTGCCACCAGCGCCGCGGCAGGGGCCAGCGGCAGGCCGTATCGAAGAGGTCGCCCCGGTGCACGCAGGTTCCGTCCACCCGCAGCTCCACCGCATCGGCCCACCAGCGCAGCGCAAGGCGGGCCCGGGCGGCGTCGGCGCCGAGGTCACGCCAGGCCTGCGGGCACACCAGCGTGAGCCGCAGGTGGCACCACTGGCCGCCGCGCGGCCAGATCACCAGGCCCCGGGCGGTCCAGTCGGGTCGGTGGCGCGCCCCCCAGGGGTGCCGCAGCGCCGCCAGCTCCTCGCCGGCGGGGCCGTCGCGGCGCCAGAGGGGCTGCAGATCGAGCGGCGATCGTGACTGAATCGTTTCAATCCCGCCGGGATCGGCCGGCTCGGAGGGCCCTGGCATCTTGGATGGACAGCCAAGCCCCATAGGATGATGCGGCAGCCGACGGGGCGATGAGTCCCCCGGTAGCGGCTGTCACTCCCTGTCACCTGCCGGACAGCCCATGCTCGCTCTCAAGATCTCGGTTTACTCGGTCGTTTTCTTCTTCATCGGGATCTTCGTGTTCGGCTTCCTGGCCAGCGACCCGAGCCGCACCCCCAGCCGCAAGGATCTGGAGGAGTGATCGGCGCAGCGGCAGCTCCCCTGCCCTGAACCTTTCCCGGCCGTGGCAGGATCCCAGCCGTTCCCGCCTCGCCCGGTCCGTCCGACGTGCTCCACGACCCGTCAGCGCGATCCGGTGAGCCGCTCCGGCCCCGGTTCATGGTGCTGGCGCTGGCTCCCCTGCTGTTGATCGCGGCGACGGGCCAGGCCAGGGGCGCGGACCTGCCCGCTGCGGAGCCCCCAGCGGCGCCCCTGACGCCAATTCCGCCACCGCCACCGCCGCTGCCATCCAGGCCCACGGCCAGGCCCGAGCCCAGGCTCTCTGCCACCCCACCGGTATCGCTTGAGCCCGTGCCCGCCGCCCAGGCGCCGCCGCTGGAACTGGAGGTGACGGCCAACAGCCAGGTGTTCGACAACGTGCTCGGCCGCTTCGTGGCCAGCGGCAACGCCATGGCCCGCGTTGCCGGGGGCCGGCTGCTGGCGGAGCGGATCGAGTACGACACCGAATCCCGCACCCTGCACGCGATCGGCGCGGTGCGCTTCCAGCGGGGCCAGCAGTACCTGCAGGCCAGCCGCCTCACCTACAGCCTGCTGGAGGGCAGCGGCGACCTCCAGGACGTGTACGGCGTGCTCGACCTGGACGGCGGCCTCCAGGACCTCGATCTGAACGCGCCGCCGTCGGCGCCGCTGCCGCCGGTGGAGCCGATCAGCTGTCCGCCGGCGGTGCCGGCGCCGCCGCAGTGGCACCCCTACCCGTGGTCGGTCACGGGCTGGGCGGGCCAGATGTTCGCGGCCAACTTCGGCGACACCTTCCTGTTCCGCGGCAAGTTGCGCCCGGAATACCTGGGCGGCATCGGCCTGCAGCGCCGCCTGCTCGATGCCGGCCCGCTGGCGTTCGAGATCGACGCCAACCTGCTCGGCCACCGGGCGGCGGAGCAGCCCGGTGGCCCCTTCAACCAGACCGTGCCCTACGGCAACACGCCGGCCCAGAGCTTCGGCGACGGCACCCTGGGCCTGGGCATCCGGCTCTGGGTGCAGCCCTGGCTGAGCTTCTCCTTCGTGGAGGGGGTGAGCCTGCTCACCTCCACCAGCAACTACGAGCGCACCTTCCGCGAGAACTACGCCAACTTCCTCAACTACCTGGCCTTCGAGGTGGAGGCCCAGGTGAACCCGCAGCTCTCGGCGGTGGGCCGGATTCACCACCGCTCAGGCGCCTATGGCACCTACAGCGGCGTGAGCGAGGGCAGCAACGCCTACATGGTGGGCCTGCGCTACCGCTTCGGCCAGCCGGAGCCGGTGCGGCTGCGCACCGAGCTGCCGCCGGCCCAGGGCTGTCCCGGGGCCCCGCCACCCGGCGGCGAAGCGCCCAATGGGCTGGCCGAGCAGCTGCAAGTGGTGACCCTCGGCCCGGGCAGCGCCCCGGCGACCAGCGGCACTGCCCGCCCGGCACCTGCCGGCCCCACCCCGGCGCAGGCCCAGCCGGCCACACGGTCGTCGCTCTGGAGCCAGGCCCGCGCCCAGGAGCAGGCCCGCCGCGAGGCGATCGCCCGGATCGACCAGCGGGTGCGCGATGTGCGCTTCCAGCAGAGCCTGGTGGCCGAGCGGCGACGCGGCGTGCCCGGCAGCAACAGCAGCGGCGTCGACAACCAGACCGCGGCCCAGTTCGGCGGCATCCGACCCAGCCAGTTCCAGGAGCTGGATGCGAGCCGCAATGCGCGCCAGCTGGTGCGCGGCACGATCAGCCGCTGGCGCATCCAGGCACGCACGCTGCGCATCACCCCCACCACCCTCAGCGGCGACCGGGTGGGCTTCAGCAACGATCCGTTCACCCCCGCCCAGGCCTGGATGGACTCCGAAGGGGTGGTGGCCACGCTGCTGCCCAACGGCGACACCCGCATCAAGGCCGAGCGCAACCAGCTGCTGCTGGAAGACCGACTGCCGATCCCGGTGACCCGCCAGACCCTGATCCAGAAGGAGGAGGAGGTGGAGAACCGCTGGGTGCTGGGGGTCGACCGGAACGACCGGGACGGCTACTACATGGGCTACGACATCCCGGTGAAGATCGGCGAGCGCGGCCAGCTCACCGTGCAGCCGCAGGTGATGGTGGAGCGGGCGATCGACGGCAGCACCGACAGCTACCCGCTGCCGGGCCAGCCGGTGGGCACCTCCGGCAGCACCCAGCCGGCCACCACCGGCGACCTCTTCGGCCTCGAGGCCCGGCTGCGGGCGCCCCTGGCCGGCTTCGACGCCGATGCCAAGCTCGACATCTCCACCTTCGATCCGGCCAACATCGATGCCGGCACCCGCAGCTGGGCGGTGCTCGACCGCCGCATCAAGACACCCCTGATCGGCGACAGCACCGTGCGCCTGTTCGGCGCCTACCGCTTCCGCAGCTGGAACGGCACCCTCGGCGAGCAGGACGTGTACTCCGCCTACGGCGCCTCGCTGGAGAACAACGATGTGCTGCCCAACTGGGGCCGGCTGAGCAGCAACTACTACTGGCGCTTCGGCCTGGCGAACGTGAAGGCCAACCTCTTCGAGAGCGACAACCTGGCCGACTACTGGCGCGGCAGCGCCGTGGGCTCCCTCAACCTGGCCCTGCCGCTGTGGACCGGCACCCCCCTGCCGCCCACGCCGCTCGGGGGCCTGGCCAACACGGCGGTGCCGGTGGTGCCCGGCCTGGTGCTCAACGCCAACGTGCTGGGCACCCTCGCCTACTACGGCGACGGCACCAACCAGAACACGATCAGCCTCACGGGCGGCCCCACCCTCACCCTGGGCCGCTTCAGCAAGCCCTTCCTCGACTTCACCCAGATCACGGTCACCGGCGGCGGCACCCTGCGCCAGGGCCTGAGCCCGCTGGGCTTCGACCGGGCGGTCGACCTGGCCACCCTGGGCGTGGGCTTCACCCAGCAGATCGCCGGTCCGCTTCTGTTCAGCGGCGCGGTGGGCTACAACGTCGACCCCAATTCCGATTCCTTCGGCGAGGTCACCGGCTCCTATGTGGAGCTGCGCTGGCAGCGCCGCGCCTACGAGATCGGCGTGTACTACAGCCCCTACGAGGGCATCGGCGGCGTGCGGGTGAAGCTCAACGACTTCAGCTTCAACGGCCCGGGCCTGCCCTTCGTTCCCTGGGAAGCACCCGGCCAGGCGCCCCTGCGCACCCCTGCGGAGGCCACGCGCCAGCGGCCCTTCTGAGCGGGGCCGCCGGGATCAGGCGGCGAAGCCGCTGATGTAGGGGAGGCGGGCTGCGGTGGCCCGCAGTTCGGCATCGTGGGCCACCAGCTGGGAGGTGCCATCCCACTGGCCGGAGAGCAGCATCCGGTGCGGCCCCTCGGCCAGCTGCAGCGCCAGGGGGTCGAGGCCTGGGCCGCGCACCTGCAGCGCCTCCAGATCCACCTCCAGCTCGGCCTCCGGCCGGGCCTCGATCGCCGCCTGCAGGGCGGCCGCATCAGCGTGGCCGAGCGTGAGGCAGGGAATGCCCAGGGCCAGGCAGTTGCCGAAGAAGATCTCGGCGAAGCTCTCGCCGATCACGGTGCGGATGCCCCAGCGCATCAGCGCCTGGGGGGCGTGCTCGCGGCTCGAGCCGCAGCCGAAGTTGCGGTTCACCACCAGCACGGTGGCACCGGCGTGCTCGGGCCGATCGAAGGGATGGCGGCCGGCGAGCTCGCTGCGGTCGTCGGCGAAGGCGCCGGCGGCGAGGCCATCGAAGGTGACGCACTTGAGGAAGCGCGCCGGAATGATCCGGTCGGTGTCGATGTCATCGCCCACCACGGCCACGCCGCGGCCGCGGCAGAGGCCGATCGGGCCGGCGGGGAACGGGGCAGGGGCCGGAGCGGAGGGCACGGGAGCCGGAGCGGGGGACACGGGGCGGGCAGCGGGGTGGGAGGACAACGCGCGGGGGATGGGCCGGGGGCTCAGCGGCGGGAGCTCAGCCGCCGGCGCGGAGCAGGTTGCGCACGTCGGCCACGTGGCCGGTGACGGCGGCAGCCGCCACCATCGCCGGGCTCATCAGCAGGGTGCGGCCGCTGGCGGAACCCTGGCGCCCCTTGAAGTTGCGGTTGCTGGAGCTGGCGCTGATCTGGCGGCCTTCGAGCCGGTCGGGGTTCATCGCCAGGCACATCGAGCAGCCGGGCTCGCGCCACTCGAAGCCGGCGTCGCGGAACACCGCATCGAGGCCCTCGGCCTCGGCGGCGGCGGCCACCTGCTCGGAGCCCGGCACCACGAAGGCCTTGATGCCCGGAGCCACATGGCGGCCTTTCGCCACCGCCGCCGCGGCCTGCAGATCGCTGAGGCGGCCGTTGGTGCAGCTGCCGATGAAGCACACATCCACCGGTGTGCCGGCGATTGCGGTGCCGGGCTGGAGATCCATGTAGCGGTAGGCCTCCTCCGCCAGGGGGCGCTCCTCGGCCGGGGTCTGCTCCAGGGTGGGCACGGCCTCATCCACGCCGATGCCCTGGCCGGGGGTGATGCCCCAGGTCACGGTGGGGGGAATCGCGGCGGCATCGAACACCACCTCGTCGTCGAACACGGCATCGGGGCCGCTGGCCAGGCTGCTCCACCAGGCCACGGCCCGCTCCCAGGCCTCGCCGCTGGGGGCATGGGGCCGGCCGCGCAGGTACTCAAAGGTGGTGGCGTCGGGGTTCACGTACCCCACCCGGGCTCCGCCCTCGATCGCCATGTTGCAGAGGGTCATCCGCTCCTCCATGGAGAGGGCCTCGATCGCCGGGCCGGCGAACTCATAGGCATGGCCCACGCCGCCCTTCACGCCGAGGGTGCGGATCACATGCAGGATCAGATCCTTGGCGTACACGCCCGGCTGGAGCTGCCCCTGCACCAGGATGCGGCGCACCTTGAGCTTGCCGATCGCCAGGCTCTGGCTGGCCAGCACATCGCGCACCTGGCTGGTGCCGATGCCGAAGGCGATGGCGCCGAAGGCCCCGTGGGTGGAGGTGTGGGAATCGCCGCAGGCCACGGTCATGCCCGGCTGGGTGAGGCCGAGCTCCGGGGCGATCACGTGCACGATCCCCTGGCTGCCGCTGCCGATCGCGTGCAGGTGGATGCCGTGCTCGCTGCAGTTGGCCTCGAGCGTGGCGAGCATCTCCTCGGCGAGGGGATCGGCGAAGGGGCGCGCCTGGCTGGTGGTGGGCACGATGTGGTCGACCGTGGCCACGGTGCGCTCCGGGTGGCGCACGCTGAGGCCGAGGTCGCGCAGGGCGGCGAAGGCCTGGGGGCTGGTGACCTCGTGGATCAGGTGCAGGCCGATGAACAGCTGGGTGGACCCGCCCGGCAGATCGGCGACCCGGTGCAGCTCCCAGACCTTGTCGAAGAGGGTGCCGGCGCTCACGCGGATGCAGAAGAGAACGAAACAGGAGCCTACGAGCCCGGGGAGGCCCGCCCCACCGTGCCCAGACCGGCCGCGCTCAGACGCCGTTCACCACGTGGAGCGGGCTGCCCGCCAGGATCCCGGCCACATTGGCGGCCACCGTGCTGAGCAGCCGCTCCCGGGCGGCGCGGGTGGCCCAGGCGATGTGGGGGGTGATCACGCAGTTGGGGGCGTGCAGCAGCGGGTTGGCCGGATCGGGGGGCTCGAGGCTGAGCACATCCAGGCCGGCGCCGCCGAGGCGGCCGGCCCGCAGGGCCGCGGCCAGGTCGGCCTCGTGCACCAGCGGTCCGCGGCCGGTGTTGATCAGCAGGGCGCCGGGCTTCATGCGCCCGATCCGGGCCGCATCGATCAGATGGCGGGTTTCGGCGCTGAGGGGGCAGTGGAGGCTCACCACATCGGAGCGCTCCAGCAGCGCATCGAGCGGCAGCAGCGGCACGGGCGGCGCTGAACCGGAACCGGAGCCGGAGCCGGAGGGGGCAGCGGCAACGGTGCTCGCGCCGGGGCCCATCGGGCCGCCGCGCCGATGGCCCAGCACCTCCATGCCGAAGGCGCGACCGATGCCGGCCACCGCCGTGCCGATCCGCCCCAGACCCACCACCCCGAGGGTGAGCCCCGCCAGCTCGGTGAGGCTGCCGTCCCAGTAGCAGAAATCGGGCCCGGCCGACCAGCGGCCGGCCCGCACCGTGGCGGCGTGGTGGCCGGTGCGGTTGGTGAGCTCCAGCAGCAGGGCGAACGCAGCCTGGGCCACCGAGGCCGTGCCGTAGTCGGGCACGTTGCAGAGCGGGATGCCGTGGCGGCGGGCCGCCTCCCCATCCACCGCGTCGTGGCCGGTGGAGAGCATGGTGATGCCCCGCAGGCCGGCGGCGGCGGCGGCCTCGATCGCGGCGGCATCGATCCGGGTCTTGTTGGTGATCACCACCTGGGCCCCGGCCATGCGGCCGGCCAGCTCATGGGGCGCGGTGCGGGCATGCACCTCCAGGGCGCCGAGCCGTTCGAGCGGCTCCCAGGAGAGATCACCGGGGTTGGTGGTGTAGCCCTCCAGAACCACCAGGCGCGGGCGGCCCTGCATGGTCACACCTGGGGTGCGGTGCCCACGCCCTCGCGGCGGAAGAGACCATCGAGGTAGTGGCGGGCCACGGCGCGGTTGCTGGAGCCGTGCTGGAAGAGGAAGCCGGCCAGGGCGGCCTGCATCAGCCGGTACTGGTCCCACTGGGGGTGGCTGCCGATGAACTCGCGCATGGCGTCGAACAGGTCCTCGGGCATCTGGTTTTCGATGCTCACGGTGCGAAGGGCGTGGTCGGGAACCTGGCTCATGCGCGGCGCTCGTCGAAGGACCCCCCCATCACGCCACGGCTGCAGGGGTGCCGTCAAAGGGGGCCGGCGGGCGCCCGTCCCAGGCCGTCGCATGCGTCGCCCGACTGGATTTGAGCGCGGGCGGGCGGTCTGCGGGGGCCCGCGGCCGCAGCCGCGGCCAGCCATCACCACCGGCGCCTGCGGTCAAGGGGAGAGGCGGTTTCCCGCAGGCGAACGCCTCCCTTGCCGCTGCAGCGGGCCTCGACGCGGCCCCAGCCTGGGGAAAAACCCCCTGGAAACGGGGGAGAACGCAGGCGAACGGGGGAAAACCCCATCCCACAGGATTCGTGATCGATGGCGGCCGCGGGCAGCAGGGTTCCCGATCAGCGGCGGATCCGCCGGCCCAGGCCAGCGCGGCGGCCTTGACAGCGCGGCTCCGGCAGGCCCGCGACGCGATCAGGCGATCAGGCGCAGGCGCAGCCGATCGAGGGCCGCGGCCACGGTGAGGGTCTGGATGCCGGTGCGGCCGCGGGCGGCACCGAAGCGCACCGGGGCGCTGAGGTTGCCATCGGGGCCGGCCACGGCGATGTGCACCAGGCCCACGGGCCGCGCTTCGCTGCCGCCCCCGGGGCCGGCCACGCCGGTCACGGCGATGCCCCAGTCGCTGCCGGTGCGCAGGCGCACGCCCTCGGCCATGGCCAGGGCCACCGGGTCGCTCACCGCCCCATGCTCACGCAGCACCTCGGCGGACACATCCAGCAGCTGCTCCTTCACGGCGTTGGCGTAGGCGATCACCCCGCCCAGAAACACATCGGAGGCGCCCGGCACCGCCGCCAGGGCGGCCCCCAGGCCGCCACCGGTGCAGGATTCGGCCACCGCCAGGGTGTGGCCGCGGCGGCGCAGGCCCTCCAACACCACCGAGGCCAGGCTGTCGTCGTCGGCGCCGAAGCAGTGGTGGCCGGCGCGGGCCCGCAGCTCGGCCTCCACCGGCGCCAGCAGGGCGGCGGCGGCGGCGGCATCGGCGGCGCGGGCGGTGATGCGCAGGCGCACCTCCCCCAGGCCGGCATAGGGGGCCACGGCGGGGTTGGCCGCGGCGATCAGATCGGCCATGCGCTCGGCCAGGGCCGATTCGGCGATGCCGTGGAAGCGCAGCTGGCGGCTGAGCACGGCGCCCTCGCAGAGGCCGGCGGAGCGCAGCCAGGGCACAGCGGTGGCTTCCCACATCGCCCGCATCTCGCTGGGAACGCCCGGGAAGGTGAGCACCGTGAAGCCCGGCCGCGGGCTCCACACCATGCCCGGCGCCGTGCCCACGGGGTTGGGCAGCAGGGCGGCACCGCGGGGCTGCAGGGCCTGGCGGCGGTTGCTGGGCGACACGGCCCGGCCGCTGGCGCCGATGCGGGCCTGGATCGCCTCCCACACCCCCGGCACCTCCTCGAGCGGCGTGTCGAAGGCGGCGGCGATCGCCTCGGTGGTGAGGTCGTCGGGGGTGGGGCCGAGGCCGCCGGTGGTGAGCAGCACCCGGCAGCGGCCGCTGGCGGCCCGCACGGCGGCGATCAGGCGGTCGCGCTGGTCGCCCACCACCTCCTGGCGGTGGTGCGGCAGGCCGAGACCGGCCAGCTGCTCGGCCAGCCAGCGGGCATTGCCGTTGAGGATCTCGCCGCGCAGCAGCTCATCCCCCACGCAGAGGATCTCCACGCCTCCTGCCTGGGGCTCGGGCGGGGTCACCGGCGGACCGCCTCCTGCTCCTGCTGCATGCGCCGGCGGCTGCGCACCACCACGGCCACGAGCACGGCGGTGGCCAGACCCAGCCAGAGGAAGCGCAGCTCGGCGTTGGCCACCACCAGGGCCAGGGCCGCCAGCCACTGGGTGAAGGCGTAGATCAGCACCACCGTGCGGCGGTGGCTGAAGCCGGCCCGCAGCAGCCGGTGGTGCAGGTGGCGGCGATCGGGATAGAAGGGGGAGCGGCCCTCGCGCAGGCGGCCCATGATCACGGCCGACATGTCGGCCAGCGGCAGCGACAGGATCAGCAGCGGCAGCAGCAGGCTCACGCTGGTGAGCCCCTTGGCCGGGCCCACGATGCTGATCGCCGCCAGGGCGAAGCCGAGGAAGTAGGAGCCGCCGTCGC
>VFQS010000983.1_pt1 | contig 28014 bp, 29 predicted proteins | sample 3512361 | NCBI WGS metagenome assembly VFQS01 (sample SAMN10412375, study PRJNA504923) | tailings metagenome | isolation source: Relicate 1 Philex TSF3 active mining | place: Philippines
CTATCTTTTAAATCAGCAAATAAGTTCTTCAATTTAGGATCACAGATACTCCAATCAATATCTTCTGCAAAAGGAGAAACACCTGCTTCACATTCCCCGTTATAAGAACCCGAACAGAAATACTCTATATAAGAATCTTCTAAAAAGAAATTACCATGTGCACATCCTTCAGGTACCCAGATCCAACTAGTGGTTCCATCAGTGGAGTTAGCAGGCATATTAAAAGCCATAATCTTGCCTTGGGTAGGCGAACCTTGACGCAAGTCTAAAACCAAGTCTACCATATGGCCAGTGATGGTTCTCAACAATTTACCCATATTAGGGTTCCACTGAAAATGCAAGCCTCTTAATACATTTCGACGAGAATAACTCTCATTGGCTTGCATAATCCCATTTGGGAAGCATTTTAATTCATTATTGATAAAATCAGACACTCTAAAAGTCTCTGTAAAAAAACCACGCTTATCAGTAAAACGCTCAAAATTAATCAGTTTAACACCTGGGATCTGAGCTTCGTTAATTGATACTATCTTCATAGTGCAAAAATACTAGTGTGTAAGACTTTTACCAAATAAAACATTCAATTTATAAATTATATATATTTGATTATCAATAATTTAGATTTAAAACTTTCTTTAAATGATCTATCTCCACAAAATATTGCCAACATTCGTCCTACCTATTATGCTAGTTATTACAGTGATACTTATAGGTTTAATTAGGAATAAGAAAAAGCTTATCTATATATCCATTGGAGTACTTTATATCATATCAACTCCTATTTTCTCTAATAACTTTTTCAAACTAATAGAAGGAAATGAATACAGGAAGCCAATAAGTGCTATAGACAGTGCAGATGCCATTGTGGTACTTAGTGGTATGTTAGAAATAAATGAGGTGGGAGATTCAACCTATATAGAATGGGGTGACCCAGATAGGTTTTTTGGAGGACTTGATTTGTTTAAAGCAGGTAAAGCTAATAAACTAGTATTTACAGGAGGAAAAATGCCTTGGGATAATTCAAAGAAAACAGAGGGAGAAGTATTAAAAGAATATGCTATTAAAAATGGTATACCCTCTGAAAAAATTTTTATAACGAAAGACGTGGAGAATACTGCAGAAGAGGCCATAGCTGCAAAAGTACTAATTAACTCAAGTAAAAGAATTATACTTGTAACATCGGCTTTTCATATGTATAGATCAAAGAAGCTATTTGAGAAACAGGGATTTAATGTTATACCTTATAAGGTTGATTTTAAAACTATTAGAAACAAGAAAATAACAATACTAGATTTCTTGCCAAATGCTGGAAACATAAAAGATTCTGAAATTGGAATTAGGGAATTATTTGGAAGAATGTTCTACTTTATATTTCGTTAGAAAAAATTTTATCTAAGCATTTAAAAATTCTCTCAAATTCTTCATCATTTAAATTAGAACCGCTAGGCAAACAAAGACCATTTTCAAATAATTTATCAGAAACCCCATTTAAATAATTTTTCGAAGAAGCGAAAATAGGTTGCTGGTGCATTGGCTTCCATAAAGGACGTGTTTCGATATTTTCTGCTTCCATTGCTAGTCTAATTTTTTCTCTTGTTAATCCATTATTCAAAATGGGATCAACTACAATACAAGTTAACCATCGATTAGAATAATATCGTTGAGGCTCTTCTTGAAAATTTATATTAAATCCAGAATAATTCCATTTTGAAAAATAATTCTTATATCTACTAAAATTAGCCCTTCTTGCAGCAACTCGATCTTCTAAAGCCTCTAATTGCCCTCTTCCTATGCCTGCTAAAACATTTGACATTCTATAATTATACCCAATATGTGAATGTTGGTAATGTGGGGCAGCATCTCTTGCCTGAGTAGATAAGAATCGAGCTTTTTCAATCATTTCTGCATTATTTGATAATAAAGCACCACCACCAGAGGTGGTGATTATTTTATTACCATTGAAGCTTAAAACTCCAAAATCTCCAAAACTACCACATGGCTTATTATCCAAATTTGCACCCAATGCTTCAGCAGCATCTTCTATAACTGGAACACCAAATTCCTTTGCAACAGATATAATATCATGCATTTTAGCTGGCATACCATATAAATGAACTGGAATGATAGCTTTTGGTAATTTTCCATTTAGATTAGCTTCTTCGAGCGCCTTTCTTAATAAGAATGGATCCATATTCCAAGTATCTAATTCAGAATCTATAAAAACCGGTGTCGCTCCTTGATAAACAATTGGATTAGCAGAAGCCGAAAAGGTTATAGATTGGCAAAATACAATATCACCTGGTTTTACTCCCAATAGAATCAAAGCTAAATGTATTGCAGAAGTGCCTGAAGATAATGCTGCAGCATGACTTGTTTTTGTTTGTTCTTGAAGTCCTTCTTCAAATGCATTTACATGAGGACCAAGTGGGGCGATCCAATTAGTTTCAAAAGCTTCATTTACATAGTTTAATTCATTTTTTCCTATATGTGGTGAAGAAAGCCAGATTTTAGATTTCATTTAAATTATTTTTTATAGGATTTTATAATCAAGAACTTAATTACAAATTGATAATTCATCTATTATATTCTCCAAAGCAAGACTAATATTAAAATGATCTCCATTAAACACAATTTTCTTTTTTTGAGGTATTTCGTAAGAAAAATAACAATCCATATTTGGGATATATATCTGACCTGAATAACTCAAAGAGTCTTTCACATTTAACAAATAGGACTTAACGAGTTTAATATTATTATTTATTGATTCTTCAGATAAAATGGTTTTATTAACTATATCTAATACAAAATTACTAGATTCTAGTCTTTTTGAAAAAGCAACAGGACAAATCTTGTATATCATTTCATAATTTTGATAAAATACAAGATCGGAAATAACTGTCCCAAAAGAGTGAGAAATTACTCCAATTATATCTCCATCTACACGGAATGTGTCCCTTAAAAAATTAATAGAATAATTACTTTTTAATAATTCATCATAATTTATATCAAAAGCAATGATTCTAAAATTTTTAAATAGTTTGAAATAAGATAACCAAAAACCAGAAGTAGTATAAAGGCCGTGAATTAAAACAATAGTGTTTTTTTTCTATTAAAAATAAACTTATTTACCATTTCTAATAGATACAATTTAATTTATGTCTGTGATTTTGTTAGGATCTTGCATCATAACATTTTCAGACCTAAAAATCTTAATTATTGTTTTATAGAAAATCAATAAATCCAATTTCAATGATATATTATCTACATACCATACATCCAATTTAAACCTTTCATTAAACTGAAGCGCGTTTCTTCCATGTATTTGAGCCCAACCGGTGATCCCAGGTAACACATTATGGCGACGCTTTTGTTCTGAAGAATAATAAGAAAGATATTCTACTAATAAAGGTCTTGGGCCAATTAATGACATGTCTCCTTTTAAAACATTCCATAATTGAGGTAGCTCATCAATTGAAGATTTACGAAGAATTTTTCCAATCTTAGTCACTCTATCTTCATCCGGAAGTAGATTGCCATTGCTATCTACCTTATCATTCATTGTTTTAATTTTTACTAATTTGAAGATTCTCTCATTTAAGCCAGGTCTTAATTGAAAAAATAAAACGTTGGTTGACCTATTTGAAATCATTAAGGCAAAAATTGCAAATAATAAAAATGGAAAAGAAATTATTAATATAAAAACGGAAATTATGACATCAAATATTCTCTTTATAAATTTTGTGTAAAATCTAGTCACTATTAATCTTTATAAATTTTCTCTTTTAAAAACACTTGCTCTAATAAATAAATATCACCCTCTTTAACAAAATTTCCATCTGGGAATGGTGGGATTGAACCAACATTTAATTTATTTAAAACTTCTAAGTTGCTGTAATATAAAATTATAAATGAATTTACGAAATTTGAAAAATCACGAAAATTATTTTTTTTCAACAAATTTAATTGTTCTTGATTCTCAATCTTTTCTACTTTTTTACATAATATCTTAGAAGCCTCAATAAATTTAATATGAATTTTATTAGTCTTTTCTAAGTTTTCCAAAACAATAATTGATTCGGGCATACCTGATTCACTATTAGGTAAAATCAATTTTAATATACTATTTAACTTAATAGTCTCTGCAGTAGTGAATATTTCCATATTTATATTCTATCCATTTATAAATTATTATTTTTCTTTATTTGGTCACATATATATAATGCAACAGCCTGTAATGTTGATGCTGGATTTACACCTCCACTTGTAACAAAAACACTACTATCAATAATATATAAACCTTTAACATCATGCGCTTCTCCAAATTGATTTACTACTGAATTATTAGGATCTTTTCCCATTCTAGCAGTACCCATTAAATGCCAACCAGTATTTCTAACAGGTCCAAAACTTAATGTTTTATATGCACCCGCAGCTAACATTACCTCTTTTGATTTTTCTATACCATGTGCTAATATTTTCTTACTGTTTTCACTTAAAATATAATTTATTTTAGGTGCTGGTATTCCATTTGAATCTTTAAGGTCCGGATCCAAAGTCACAGTATTGTGTAATTCAGGTAAATCTTCTACAATTATGCCAATTCCAATGTTTTTACCTAAAGTTTTTTGTACCGATTCATGATGCTTTAATCCCAATGGTATATCTCTTCTATTTACTCCGGAAATAGTAGTTTCAATCGGACCAGGTCCACGTAATAATTGCATTGTGTAGCCTCTTACAAAACCTCTTGATTTATCTGTTTCATAAAATTCTTGACTTTGCATCAAGCAACCATGCGGTCCTAAATTAGAATTCAATTCTTGTTCAAACTGACCTTCAACATACCCTAATGGATGCAACATTAAATTTTTACCCACTAAACCATTTCTATTTGCTAAACCATCTGGAAATACTTTACTTTTTGAATTTAGTAATATTCTTGGTGTTCCAACTCCATTACAAGCAACTAAAACAATTTTTGCTCCCTGAAAACATTCATTCCCACTTTCATCGTAATATATTACTCCTGTTAATTTTCCATTATGGTCAACAGTAATTTCTCTTACACGACAATTTGTTCTTAACTCTACGCCTTTTCGTTTAGCCAAAGGCCAATATGTAATATCTGTACTTGATTTGGCACCTTGAGGGCATCCCATATTACAAGGTCCTAAATTTATACACTTTCCTCTATGCATATATTCCCTTGTAATAATAGCACTATATGAAGGCCACCAATGCCATCCTAACTTATTAAAACCTTTTGCCATTACCTCACCCATTTCACCAAAAGGTATAGGAGGAAACATTCCTTCAATATTTGGATAAGCAGGATCTCCAGACAGCCCTGACACACCCATCATTTTATCATTCAAATTAAAAAAAGGTTCTAAATCATAATAATTCATGGGCCAGTCATCTGCTACTCCATCCAATTCTTTTACTTTAAAATCAGAAGGATGAAATCTAGGAAAATGACCAGAATATAGGATTGTTGAACCACCAACAGCATTAAAATTTGCAATAGCAATTGGAGATTCTATATCATTAATTGGATAATCTGATTGGAGATTCCTTACGTTAGGGCTTACGTTAAATTTGTCATATTTCATTGCCTCCCAACCTACTTTTGTACTTGGGTATTCATCTGGATTCATAAATCCACCTTGTTCTAAACACACAATTTTTAAATTTGTTTCACTCAGGCTCCATGCTGCAGCTGCACCTGCAGCACCTGCACCAATGATTAAAACATCAGGATTAGTAATATTAATAGGCATATAAAACTAATTCAGTTAAAATATTATCAATACTATGATAACGAATTGAAAATTTATAATCATTTCTTAACGAATTTAAAAAAATGATTATTTGCCACAAATGCTCGAATTTATGATAAATACAAACTGCAATTTTAGGCTTAAAATTTTTAATTAATTTAGAGCTTCCAATTAATGCATCTAATTCAGCACCTTCAATGTCTAATTTAATGAAAGATACCTCACTTATAGTATCGTCAAGTCTAACAATTTGTACTTCTTTTAAATTATTTTGATTGAAAGTACTATTTAAAAAAGAAGAAGTTGAACTTTCCGAATCTCCATCGTTAAATAATAAAGTATCATTGCTTAAGCCAACCCCTTTATTATATAAAAAAAGATTTTGGATGTTTAAATTGTTAGATAATTTAATAAAATTATATTGACTTGGCTCAAAAGCATGATATTCTTTAAAAGTTTTATGATTTTTAATAAATTCAATTAATGTATCCCCAACATATGCGCCACCATCAATTACAATTTCCTGATCATTAAATTCAAAAAATGATGGGAAATATTGAGGAAAAGTTGCAGTAAGATATTCATTATTAAACGAAATAGCTGACTTGATATAATTATTTAATATTTCGTTAGAGATTTTATCATTCAACAGTTCATGAACAATCATAATCTTACTCCAATTTTGATTTAACAAATCTTGATTAAGATTATAAAATGGATTTAAGGCAAAATAAGATATATGATCACAATTTTGCAATTGTTGATGAAGTAGTTTGATTATTTTTTTTGCTTTTGTATAATCTGCTATGCCGATAACAATACTATAACTTTCGGTATTGAATTCAAATTTATTTCCATTTGAGTATAATTCTAAATCTTTTGAAATAAATTTTGCACTAATTTTTATCCCATTTTCATTTAAAAAATTATTTACAACTGAGGAATATTCACCTTCGCCAAAAATATAAATTGGGTTATTGGTTATTTGTAAATGTTTTAAATCATTTAGTTTATTGAAAGAAATACTTTCAATAAACTTATCAAAATCAACTATCATAATTATTAAATTCTCTTTGGTAAATAAGTGTCTAAAATATCTGGAATAGTAATTAACATATCAGCTTCACATGCAACTTCTCCATCAGTATAGCCAATCCCTTTTCCTTTACAAATTCCTCTATTCCAAGAAATAACATTTGTTTCAATATGTAATGTTTGTCCTGGTAAAACTTCCTTTCTAAATCTAACAGTATGTTGTAGTGCATGAGTTACTTTTCCTTTTAATCCTGGCAAAGTTGTAATTGCAACAGTTAACATTTGAGCCATAGCTTCTAACTGAAGTGCTCCTGGCATATTTGGTGCACCTGGAAAATGTTTTGGAAAATACCACTCATTAAGTGTTAGGTTTTTATGCCCCTTTGCACTTACACCTGGAACAACCCACTCAATATGATCGATCATTAAAAAGGGGTACCTATTAGGTTGATACTCTTGTAAATCAACGCAATTCAAACTAAATCCTTCCATAACTTTAATTTTTATTTTAAATCAATAATTTTTGTTAAACTATAAATCATATCGTATCCATCCCAGATAATTCCCATTTCAAGTGCAGAGCCAATTGGAACTATTCTGTCAATCCCTATTTTCCCAGCATTATATATTATATCAAATAATTGATTTTTATTAACTCCAAAATATGTGAGTGTTTGAATTTTTAAATCTATTATCTTTTCAACATCCTTTAAGTCAGAAGTTGAATACTCGTAAAAATAGCCATATTTCCCTTTCAAGTCTAAGATTGATTCTGGTAATGAATTTATTTTAACTATATTAATATAATTAGATAAAACATTTACTTCTTCGACATTATCTCTATTTACCAAATCCAAGCACATCCAAGTGAGTTTATCAATTGAACTTTTAGCTGATAAATCATAATCGATTTTTACTTTATCATTTACAGCGTTCCAAAATTTTCGCTTTGCCTGATTTATTAACTTTTCATCTTTAAAATACCATAATAAAAATTGGGGTGATGAGCAAGCATTTTGATCCATTAAATATGTATCATTATAAAAACCTATTGCTAATCTTTTCAATTCAGCTTCATTTAAATTCAATATTTCTTCTACACTAATTATTCCAAATGAATATCTTTCAGAAAAAGGTATGTCCAAACATTTAGATGGAGTATTTATAGATTTAATTTTTTTAACAGTGTCGTCTGATCCCCAAATCAATCTTGCATTTGATATAGATGATAAGCTTTGAGTAATTGAATCGTCTTGTGGATATCGAATAAAGAAAGTATTTAATTTTATTAACTTAAATTTTGGATTTTTTAAAATTTGATTAACTATTGAAGTTACAATACCTATTTGATCGAAATTTTTTGAAGGTACTCTTACAACGCTTACATTTCCTGTTAATAATGAAAATACATATGAAAAAGCAAAATTAATAGGCACATTTGAAGGTGCTATGTGAAATACAACACCTACTCCTTTCCTATTATCAATATTCGGATAACTTAATTTCATTTTTTTTAAGTTTGCCGATCTGCACCAGTAGCCAAATGTAATTATATCAGAATAATTTTTTGCTAAAGGGGACTTTAAAATAAAATGTGATAATTCTGTTAAAAAATCTAAAGTGATCTCATTAAATGGGGTTGTTATACTGACTTCATTCGAATATGCTGGATCTCCAACCAAATATTCAACATGGTCTTTACTAGGTAATACTATTTTTGTCATTCCCATTATTATTATTTTTGAATTGTATCACTGCACCCCCTTACTTCTGCATTTTTTATTCTTCCATTAATTTTAAAAAATTTTCCTTTTCTTCCACATTTACAATTATCAATTCCAATAATTGTACCCAAATCCTCAGTTAAAATTGAATGACCAGGATAACTTTCGGGTAAAGCAGATACGAGTTGAACTAAGCCTTCTTCCCCGTTTGGAAGTAAACTGTAGTCCTTATGATTTCTAATAATTATATCAGAATAGTTTGAAGCATGCAAATATCCAGCCTCACATTCCATAAATATAGAACCTGTTTGCTCAACAAGACCATAGTAATTATAAATTAGTTCTAGTTTAGTTTTATCATAAAGTGATTTTCTAAATACATGAGTATCAACAGCACTATCAATCATTTTTTTCCAACCACCCCCATGTATTAGAATTCCGTTTTCTAAATTTATTGAAACTCCTTTTTTTTGAAGTGCATTATTAAAAAATTCCCATACAATATAAGTAAAACCAAAAAGCAGTATCTTCTCTTCTTTATGTTTTTCAAGAAATTTTTGCAATAAATCTAAATCCAAATTGAAATCATCATCTAACAAATACTGAACATCATAACCAAACATTGAAAAACCTAAAATTCCAGCACCTCTTGCTGAAAAACTATTTCTATTTTTTAAAACGGATTTGGAATCTATAATAAGCATTGGAAGTCTTTTCTTTCCAATAAAACTTGATAAGATCTTATTTAAAACTTTTGTTTGATTTGTTGAGGTTGTAGCATCTAAAAATATTTTTGACGGGATTTGACCTGAAGTGCCAGATGAAGTAAGTGTTTTTCTAATTTCAGCTCTATCAATACTCAATAATTCAAGTTCCTTAAATAGTCTTACAGGAATAAATGGTAAATTTTCAATTCTTTTTTCTTCTGAATGTTTAAACATCCAATTTTTAACTATCTTATGATAATCCTTACATTTTTCATTATGATTTTTTTCTAAATCATATAAAATATTACCTAAAATTAAATTTTTAGTTGTAGACTCTAATGAATAGGGTTGATAATCATCCAAATCTTGAATGGTATGCTTCATATTAATTAACATGTAGTTTTGAATATAAAATTTTACCAGATTCATTTCTAGGAAATTCTGAGATATAAAATACTGATATAGCTGAATGATGGATTCCAATTTTAGTAGAAATAAATTGTTTTATTTCGTTTAACTTTTCTTCTTGTGTAGTATAAATAAATAATTTGTCATCAACCCCAGTACAAATTGAAGGCATTTCATTTTTTAATAAAATATTTTCAACTTCGTCTAAGTTTATTCTGTTACCAAAAATTTTAATAAACCTTTTTTTTCTCCCAACAATGTAATAATATCCATCTTCATCCCTTTTTGCCATATCTCCTGTAGCAATTACTCCATTATTCTCATCTCCTTTTATAAAATCAAACAAAGTATAGGCATACCCTAATGAGACATTTGGACCTTTATAATATAATTCACCCTCAACATCTGCTTTAGTTATGATGTTATTAGTATCATCAACTAAATAGAATTCGCCATTTGGTATAGCTAAGCCAATACTACCAGCTTTTATTAAAGCATCTTTAGCTGGCAAACAAGACATCCTTGCGGTTGCTTCGGTTTGTCCGTACATAACATAAAATTGAATGCCTTTACTTGAGCATTGTTCAGCAAAATACTTGATCAAATTCAAATCTAATTTTCCACCTGCTTGTGTTAATTTGGAAATATTATATAAATTCATTTTTTCAAAACCAAGTCTTTTTAGCATTTGATAAGTATAAGGGACTCCGCCAAATGTTGTTACAGATTTGTGATTAATTAATTCCCAAAACTCTTTTGATAAAATACTTGATTCTGTTAAAACAATTTGACATCCATTCAAAAGGTGGCTATTAATTATCGAAAGACCATATGTATAATTCATCGGTAATGATGTTATTGGAACATCATTATTAGTTATATTAAGTGATTCGGAAATTGAAATTGCATTCTGTTTTAGATTTTCATACGAAATTCTTACAAGTATGGGGCTTCCTGTACTACCGGATGTCATTAATAAAATTGCCAGATCTTGATGAAATGAATGTTTATATTTTGATAATTTATCAAACAAATGATAACTCCTGTTTACATAATTTTTTTTCCAACTATCTTCAGTCCAATCAAAATTTCTATTTGTCCACAAAAAGGAAGGTTTATAAGTATCAATTAAGTTTTGTAGAAGTGTTTCATCTATGGTACTGCCTATTAATAATGGTACAGCTCCAACTCTCAAGCACGCCAAATAACCCACGATTGATTCAATACTATTTTCACAAAGCAAAAAAACTAAATCTCTAGCTTTAAGATATATAGACAACTCATTTATTTCTGAAACCAATGTACTATATGAAATTTGCTCCGATTGAGTATTAAAAACAATCGAATCTGAATAGATTTCTAAATTTTCAAAAAAACTTTTTATCATTATTTGCTTAAATAACTACATTGTATTTTGCTAAAATTTCAATCCCTTTTGCATAAGAACCAAAATCAATAATATCATCTGTTTCCATCATTATATCAAATGCTTCTTCTAATGCTGCAACCATACTCATATGGCCAATAGAATCCCATTGTTGAACACTTTGATACACTAAATTTTCGTTTATTTGATCTGCTGTTATTGAGAAAGAATCAATAAAAACTTGTGTGTACTTTTCTTTGTTTGTCATAATATTTATTTTTTAAGTTTTTGTTTAATTGTTTTTGCGATTTGACTTCCTACCAAGTCATATTTTTCTAATATATAACGATATTCAGCTGTGATTACAAATTCATCAGGTAAACCAATTCTATAGACAATAGGGCTATTTGGTATTGAAGAAACATATTCTGCAACAGCACTGCCCAAGCCTCCTGTTATACTATGCTCCTCAATTGTAAAAATCGTTTTCCCTTTTTTAATTAAAATATCTAGAGCTTTAGTATCTACAGGTTTTATTGTATGCATATTTAGAACTGAGACAGAAATACCTTCTTCTTGTAAAATTTTAGCTGCTTCTAATGATTCATACACCATTGATCCTGTAGCAACAATTGAAACATCAGTTCCAGATTTTATCTCAACTGCTTTACCAATTTGAAAATCGTAATCATCTTCATATACAACTGGAAATCCAACAGCACCTGTTAAGCGTATATACATTGGATGTGGATAATCAGCAGCTGCAAAAACTGTTTTTACAATTTCAGCACAATCTGCAGGACTAACTACAGTCATATTTGGAATTGATCGCATTATTGCAGCATCTTCAAGCCCAAAATGAGAATTTCCTAAAAAAGACATAGAAACACCACTACCTATAGCTACTGTTTTGATATTCAAATCCATATATCCCATATTCATTCTAACTTGTTCAGCTGCTCGCATTGTAATAAATGGTGCAAATGAAGATGCAAAAACAACACTACCCTCTTTGGCTAAACCTGCAGCAACACCGATCATATTTTGTTCAGCAATACCAATATTTAAAAATTTATCTGGATATGTAGCTTTAAACCGATCCAATCCTGAAGAATTTCCCAAATCGGCTGAAAGAACCATTAGGTTTTCTAATTTTTCAGCAAGCATTAATATTGCTTGTCCATAAGTAGCCCTTGAACCAAGTCTTGACCACTGTTTATTTTCTTTTCCTGTAATTTTCATGTAATTCAATTATAGATTTAATTCAGCAATTGCTTGTTCGAAAGTTGTTTGTGTAAGTCGATTATGATGCCAAGTATTATTGTTTTCCATAAATGAAACTCCTTTACCTTTAGTTGTATTTGCTACGATTACTCTAGGCTTCATATTATTACTCCTGTGACTCAAAGCATCATTTAATGCGACAATATCATGACCATCTAAAGAAATAACATCCCATCCAAAACTCTCCCATTTTTTTTCTAGTAATCCAATATCCATTACTGTTTCACTATTGCCATCACTTTGTAACTTATTATAATCTACTATAGCTATTAAATTGTCTAACTTAAAGTGAGCTGCTGACATGCTTGCCTCCCAAACTGAGCCTTCATTGCATTCCCCATCGCCCATTACTACAAAAACTCTGCTTTCAAAATTATTTCTTTTTTTGAGCGCTAATGAAATACCAACAGCCATAGATAAACCATGGCCCAAACTGCCATTTGAAGACTCCATACCTAATTCCAAGTTCATAACAGGATGTGAAATTAAATCACTTTCGTTTTTCTTATAAGTATACAATACCTCTTGTGAAATAAAACCGGCATTATGTAATGCAACAAAAAATGGAAGGACACCATGTCCTTTACTTAATATAAATCTATCTCGTTTTTCCCATTCTGGATTATTAGTATCATAATTTAAAATATTCCCATATAATACTGAAAATATTTCAACCATTGAAAGTCCTCCTCCTAAGTGTGATGGGCCATCACTTTTAAAAGCTAATTCTAATAGTTGAACTCTTGATTTTTTTGCTAATAAAGCAAGTTCATTATTGTTCATATATCTTTTATTTAAAAACTTTTTTGTCTAAATTTTCTCTCATAGGTCTTGCAGGATTTCCTAATGCTATCATCCCATTTGGGATATTATGATGAACTGCAGAGCCCATTCCAATAATTACTTCTTCACCAATTTCGAGTCCTTCTTTGATTAAAGATCCCATTCCTAAATAGGTGCCAGCTCCAATTTTACATGCTCCTCCAATATTAACCATTGATGATATAACTACATCATTATATACAATAATATCATGACCTACAATTGACTTAACATTTATGGCTACATTTTCACCTACATATGCTGAACTAGCAATAATACAATCTGAAGTTACAATCACACCATCGCATAATGTAGCTGTGGGAGAAATAATAGCACTTGGATCGATAACCTTGCCTAGTTTAATGTTATTTTGATTCAGTTTTTCCTTGATTTTAATTCTAACAATAGGCTCGCCAATAGCAATAACAACTTCAAAATCATCTATTGAATAGAGATCCAATACATGTGATAAAATATAAACTTTGCTTAAATAACATAAAGAGTCATTAACTTTGAAGTCATCGATGAAAAAAATGCTTTCCCACTTTTGACTTTTTTCATTTTGTCTAACAGCAACATCATAAATTTCTTTTCCAAATCCACCAGTACCATAAATACCTAAGTGCATAATATTAAATTTTAAGGTGTTATACCGCCATCAACCCTTATAGTTTGGCCATTTACAAAAGTAGACAAATCACTTGCCAAAAACAAAGCCACATTTGCTACTTCCTCAGGCTCTGCAGCACGTTTAAACGCTGAAGATGTAATTAACTTTGTCCTTGCATTTTCCTCCATTTGATTGAACATTTCTGTTCTGGTTACACTTGGAGCAATTGAATTTACTCTAATATTATATTGTCCCAATTCAGTAGCCATAGTTTTGGTTGCAAAAATAAAGGCAGCTTTACTTGATCCATAACTTAACATTCCGGAATCTCCGAAAAGTCCAGCTGTAGAACCCATATTAATGATAGAACCAGATTTAAATCTTGACATATATCTAGAAATGCCTTGTGTAAATTGTACTTGAGATATAAAATTAATTTTCATCATACGTTCTAAATCTGAAATTGAAGTCATTTGAAAAAAAGAACCAGATGCATATCCGGCATTATTGACCAATATATCTATTTGAATTTTTAATGCAATAATATAGGAAACAGCTGCCTTTATCTCTTCTGAACTTTCTAAGTCAAAATAGACCGTTCTAATTGAAATTGAATACTTTTCTTGCATCGATGCTATATAATCATTAAAATCAATAGTCTCTTTTCTTACACAAGCAATTATGTTTGCTCCATTTTTAGCAAAAGTTTCCAAAATAATTTTTCCAATTCCTTTATTACAACCTGTAATGATTGCTGTCTTATTTTTCAACAACATATTAGTTCTTTATATTTACACGTTATTAAATACAAAAATGATTCATGATTAAATTATAAGAATGGTCAACACTAAAATCTTTATTAAGTCTTTCAAATCCATTAACACCCATTTTATTTCTTAAGTCATTGTCATTAGTTAACAATTCAATATATATTCTAAATTGTTTTAAATCACCGCTTTTACACCATAACCCGTATTCGTATGTTTCTGCCTCTTTTCCTACGTCTGTATTTAAATCAGTCGCAAACAATATAGGCAATTTGTGTTTCATATAAGTCAATATACGAGATGGATAATTCGGTATAGTGAAATCTGGGTGTAAAAATACTAATCCTACATGACAATTATGTAATAAATTTTCATAATTTGTTTGATCAAGTTCATCAATAAAAATTGCATTAATAGGTTTGATTTGTTTAAACCATTTATCTATTTTCTTTGTTTCTGTGCCAGAACCAACAACAATAAAAAATGCATTTCTGATATTGATAGATTCTATGATTACATCTAATAAAAAATCAATTCCTTGAGGCTTTCCCAAATTACCACCATATAAAAAAATAATTTTATCTTTAGGAATGATATTAGAAAATTTATTAGAAATTTTTAAACTAGCTCTAAAGTCTTTTAAACATATGCTGTTGGGATTAACTTCTACTTTTTCTTCATCTAAATAAGAATTATGCTTTAATAAGTATTTTTTATTTGCTTCAGACATACATCCAATCCAATTTGACATCTTATATAATTCAATCTCTTTGTTTCTGAAGTAATGATAAAGTAATCCTGTAGGATTTATCATTTTCAAGTCAACTGCATTTTGAGGAAAAATGTCTTTTAAAAGTAAATATGTCTTTGCTGATTTATTTTTATTTATTAAGTATGTTATTAACCTTGTGAAAGTTATTGGAGGTGTTGAATATAATATTAAATCAAATTTTTTATTTTTAAAAAATTTATTGATTGCTCTTTTAAAGAAAAACTCCAATAATATTGTGCCAATGCCTTTTTCAAAAATATTTGTTTTTTGAATATTAAAGGTCCAAACTTTTAAAATAGAAATATTCTTTTCTTTAACTAAAGCAGTGCTATTACCGAATCTCCTTTCTGTTGGAGTAACTACATATATTGAATGACCTTCTTTATGAAATTTCCTTAATAAATCTTGATAAATACTTTTATCATTTATACTATTAACTTTAGCTAATGTTAAAAAAAGAATATTCATTATTTTGACCAAATTTTTTTATTTATGTAATCAACATAACTTATAATTATTCTTGTCACCTTTTCTGAAACATTTGGCATTGAATAATCTGCTACATTTCTTAATGATCTCTCATTTCCTCTTTTTTGTGATTCAAGCTGAATCAAACCTTGTAATATTCTCTCAGGATTTAATCCAACAAGCATAACTGATGCCTCCTCCATTGCCTCTGGTCTTTCATGTGCTTGTCTAATATTTAAAGCAGGAAAGTTCAAAATTGATGATTCTTCTGATATTGTTCCGCTATCAGATAAAACTACTTTTGCATTCATTTGTAATGCATTATAATCATTAAAGCCCATTGGTTTTAATAACTGAATATTATCATGCAATTTAACTCCTTTTAAATCTAACATTTTTTTGGTTCTAGGATGAGTACTAATAATAACTGGTAGGTTATATTTATCCGAAAGTAAATTCAAACTAGATATAAGTCCATTAAAATTTGAATCATTATTTATATTTTCTTCTCTGTGTGCAGACACTACAAAATATTTATATTTTTCAAGATTTAATTTACTTAAAATATCAGAATCATTTATTGTATGTAAATAATGATTTAGAACCTCAAACATGGGTGAGCCTGTTTTGATTATTCTATCAGCCGATAATCCTTCTCTAAGCAGATACTCTCTAGCAATATCACTATAAGTCAAATTTATATCAGCAATGTGATCTACAATTTTACGATTTGTTTCCTCTGGTACTCTTTGATCAAAACATCTATTACCAGCTTCCATATGGAAAATTGGTATTTGTCTTTTTTTAGCTGGTATAGCACACAGACAACTATTAGTATCTCCTAATACTAAAAATGCATCAGGTTTTACTTCTTCTAATAAAGGATCGATATTTATTAGAATCTTTCCAATAGTTTCGGTAGCTGTTGCTCCTGCGGCATTCAAGAAATAATCTGGCTTACGAATTTGTAAGTCGTCAAAAAATATTTGATTTAATTCATAATCATAATTTTGTCCTGTATGTACAATAATATGCTCAATTGCCTTTGAATTATCTAAAGCACTCATTACCCTAGCTAATCTAATAATTTCGGGTCTTGTACCAACTACCGTCATTACTTTTAATCGCTGATTCATACAATAATATATTTAAACTTTTTCAAAGTAGGTGTCAGGATCTTTTTCATTATAAAATTCATTGATCCAAAACATTGTATATAATTCTTCTTCGCCAATATTCTTAATATTATGTGTATACCAAATTGGCATATCTACATATGCTGGCTCCTCTCCTGACAAATAATAATCAAACACTTCATTTGTTCCAATTTTTCTTAATTGAATTAGTGCTTTTCCTTTTATTACAGAAAACCTCTCTATTTTCCTTATATGGAAATGATTCCCTCTAATTATTCCTTTTTTTGTAGTTGAAAATGAAACTTGACCACCTGTCTCTAATCTTATTATTTCAACAAAGTTGCCTCTATCATCAATATTATTTTTATACTTAACGGGAAAGTGAGTGTGTAAATTAAAATAGGACCTAAATGTGTTGAATAGATTTATTTCAAACCGATTGTTAAAAGCAGGTATTTCCCCATTTTCAAAATACTTATTTTTAAAAATAGCCAGGAGTTCAAGTAATTCAGAAACCTTATATCTATCTGTATGACTAATTATAACATTATCATTAGTTTCAGTTTTGAATAAATGAATGATTTTTTGTACTAAATCATTAATATAAATAAGATTGAGTGTTGCATCAGTTTCAATTTTTGGAAATTCTTTATTAACTAGCTGATGACAAAAGGTAGAAACAACCGAATTGTAAAATGGCACACCAAATGCACCAAATACATTTGGTATTATTACTCCATGAAAAGTGGCACCAGATTGATATGCCCAATTAGAAAAATACTCTCTGGCAGTTTTTTTTGAATTGCCAAATACATTATTCCTGTCTTCCTGAATTGATGAAGAAAATATAATTTGACCCTTAAAATTTGTTCTTTTAAAAGACTCAATTAATCTTTCAGCCAAACCAACATTTGTATTATAAATGGCACTTTCGTCACTATGACGATTTAGTCCAGCTAAATGAACTATAATGTCACATTTTGAAATAAAAGAATCAAGATTAATGGTTTCATTAAACCAATCTCTTTCAAATTCAATTAATTCAAATTTATCAGTATCTAGTTCTAACGTGCGGCATAAATGCCATCCTATAAAACCATTTGAACCCGTTACTCCAACTTTAATCATAATTAATATGGATATTGAATAGCATCTTTTTCTCCTAAAATATCTTTTCGAATAATTGGAAGCTTTAATAACAACTGTTTCATTCCATCTACATTTAACATTGGGGTATTATGGGAGTGATACTCATTAAGGTTTGCAATATCAGGCATACCTTCTGAAAAATATTGTTCATAGTTTAAATCTCTATTATCAGCTGGAATTCTATAGTAATCTCCTAAATCTTCTGCTTTAATCATATCTTCTCTGTTAACAAGAGTTTCATATAATTTTTCACCATGTCTCGTTCCAATTACTTTAATTTCACTCGAAGAATTGTATAATTCAATTAAAGCCTGAGCTAAAGTACCTACAGTTGCAGAAGGTGCTTTTTGAACAAATAAATCACCTTGATTGGCGTGTTCAAAAGCATAAAGTACTAAATCAACTGCATCTTCTAATGTCATCATAAAACGTGTCATGTTTGGATCAGTAAGAGTCAATGCTTTATTATCCTTTATTTGATCTATAAATAAAGGAATTACTGAGCCCCTAGAGGCCATAACATTCCCATATCTAGTTCCACAGAATATAGTTTTGCTAGAATCTAATATTCTTGATTTTGCAACCATCACTTTTTCCATAAGTGCCTTTGACATTCCCATAGCATTAATTGGATAGGCAGCTTTATCTGTACTTAGAACAACTACTTTCTTGACTTCACACTCTTGAGCAACTCTTAAAACATTATCTGTTCCTATAATATTGGTTTTCACTGCTTCTATTGGAAAAAATTCACAAGATGGTACTTGTTTTAAAGCTGCTGCATGAAAAATATAATCAACACCTTTAATTGCTGGAATTAAACTATCACGATCACGTACATCTCCAATATAAAATTTAACCTTGTTGTTATTTACTCTTTTACGAAGGTCATCTTGTTTCTTCTCATCTCTACTAAAAATTCTTATCTCTGAAAAGACACTAGAAATTAAAAATCTATTTAAGACAGCATTTCCAAAAGAACCAGTTCCACCAGTTATAAGAAGACAATTATGTTTCATCATAAAAAAGATTAAATATTTTATTTAAATAAATTTCTGCTGTATAATAATTATTAAAATATTCTATTGTGTTTTTAGAAAAATTGTTGTAAACATCTGGATTTTTTATTAAATAATTTAGACATTTCACAATTGAATCCGGATCTTGTTTATTTACAAAAAAACCTGATTTTTCATTAATCATTTGAGGCATTAATCTATAATTTGTTAAAATTGGTACAACTCCATAGGACATAGCCTCTAACACTGATACAGGTTGACCTTCGTTTATATAATAACTAGGTAATATAAAAACATTAGCACTTAAAAATTCATCTTGTTTTTGTATACCAAATTTGGATTCTGAATAATTTATGAAATTTTGTAAATTATTATTTTTTATATAATCAAAAAAATAATTTTTACATCCATTAATTGTTGTATTTGGTGGATCATCTATAGCTAAAACAAAACTTCCAACAAATGAACATTTTACATTGATCTTATAATCATTTACTAAAATATTTACAGCTTTAAGTACATCTAGATAACCTTTTGATAAAATCAAATTACTTAAATAAAGTATTCTAAATTCCTCATTGTAAATATATTTTTTAGGGATAACTTTAGCTAAATTTTTTTCAGGTAACCCATTTGGAATTACATTAATATTGATAAAATGATTTTTTAAAAAAAAGAAATTTGATTTAGAACTATTTCCTTCAACGATAATTTGTTCAACATTTTTATAAGTTATACAAATCAATCTCTTGATGAATTTATTTTGATTGTTATAAAAATTATTAAAATTACCACCAAACTGATGTGCGATAATTTTTAAATTGAATAATTTAGATATGTTTATGAAAAAAAAATCTCTTATAAATCCAGGAAGTGATTGCGAAACTGTAATGTAAATTATATTTCTGGGATTCTTAATTAAGAGAAAAACGAAAGTAAATAAATATTTTAAATATTGAAAAAATCTAGAAAAACTAAATTTACCAGATTTTCTTATGTTTTTGCCTTTTTGATTTTCAGAAATATCAATAATAAAAAAATCTAATTTCTTTTCAATTAACTCATCGACAAGTAATTGAAACATCATAGCTTGTCCTGATGTAGTTTTAGAATTTGAGTTGGCCAAGGGTCCGATTAAGATTAATTTATTTTTCATTGAAATTTAATTTGAACCATTCCCAGTAATTACAAATTCCGTCATATAGATTAATTTCTGGCTTCCAATCTAATAAAATATTTGCCTTAGAAATATTAAGAACGTTATATGAACAATCAAATATTCTTGGTAAATTATTAACTATTTCAATTTCAATACTTGTGATATTTTGAATCAAATTTATAATACAATGATTTTTAATTGGAACTTGACTCCCAACATTAAATATATCAAAATTCATACTAATTTTTTTTTCTAAAATTTTAGAAATAAAGTTGCATAAGTCTTTTATATTAATGTAGTCTCTTGTAATATTGCCATCGTCATATAAAGAAAGTTTATCGTTCTTTAAACTACATTTAAAAATATGAGGTATTAAACCTTGTGGTTTATTATAGTTCTGAAAAATTCCATAAACATTCGATGGACGAACAATTAAAGCAGAAATATTAGAATTATGAACATTATATTGTATTGTATTTTCAGCTATTTGTTTAATGTAACCATAATTAGATATAGGTTTAGGAACAATAAATTCTGAAATTGGTTCCATTAAAACCGGGTTACCATATATTGCACCTCCTGATGAAAAATAGATAAATTTTACTGGAAATTCTATTTTTTTTAATTTATTTAAAAAATTGATTATAGGAAAAACATCTTTGTTAATACTCCAATATAAATCAACATTAGAAGCTGGAACTGAACTGTGTGCCAACCATATGATTGACTCAAAATTATGTTTTTTTAAAAAATCAGTTGAAATATCATCAATTGTAATAGAAATCAGATTAATATCGTCATTATTTAATAATAAATTATCTAAAAAATAATTACGACTTCCTAATATAAAAATCTTATACTTATTATTTAAATATAATGATAAGTTTAAACCTATAAATCCACTTCCACCTATAATTAATATGTTTGATTTATTCATGTATTAATTTTAGGTCATTAATTAAATTTGCACAAACTTTATTTGAATCCCAATTATTAAAAACATTTTTATATAATGTTTCTTTTACTTCGAAATAATTAATTTTATTATTCATTAATTCTATCATGTAATAAAAGATAAATGAAAAATCATCTTCAGGATTATAAATTAATTTATTTCTATAAATATTTGGTATTAAATCTACAGCATTGCCTAGAAATTTGGAGACAAATATTATTTTACCTGAAAATACAGCTTCAATCGGTGAAAGAGGGTTAGGATCTTTGAAAGATGATAAAATGAAAAAATCAATTTTTATATATAAATTAGCCAAGTCTCTTTGACTAATATAACTAAAGAGATAAATATTTTTTTTCCCGACAATCTTATCAAGAATAAGACTTTTTAAAGAACCATTTCCAATAATAATTAAATTAAATTTTTCTTGTATATTAATTGGTAATTTCAAAAAATTATCAACTAGTTCTATTACTCCTTTTCTCTTTTCTAATTGTGAAACTTGAACTATTGTAATTTTGTTATCCAAAAATAGTTTATCGTAAATAATATTTTCAAACAACTTATTATTTAAATTAAAAATTCCTTGATCAACCGTATTTGGCAATATAAATGATCTAGCATTTTTATTATATTTCATTACAAAAGCAAGAGATAATTTATTAGGTACAAGAAAGTAATCAAATTTATTATAAAAATATTTTCTTAAAAATTCAATAGGTTTACTTGTATTTCTTACAGAATACATATGCGATTCGTTCCAAAATAATTTAATATTAAGTAATTTTTTATAGAATATTGTTAAATACATTACTATAGGCAAATTCCACGAACCAGCAATTATTGTATGAGATGGTCTGAAAGATTTGATAATTTTTAAAAAATTAATATTTACATGTAAATAAGTGTCAAAAATATTTATCGTTTTGCTTTTTAAAATTATATATTTAAAATTATATGCGAAAGAATCCGGATTCCAATCCCTATTTTTTTCATTTTTAGCAGAAAATATAACCAATAATTCACTTCCATTTTCTTCTAACTTGGAATTGAGTTCGGAAAAAAATGCGCATCTATACGGAGTTGGAATGTTAGAAATAATTAATATTCTCATTTTGTAAATGATAAAAAAATGAATTTTAAATATTTTAATTTATTAGGGTACATTAACAATATTTTAATGAATAGTTTCATCAATAAAATTATTTTTTTAATGGCGAAAATTGGATCTTTATACAGATATTTCCCAAACATATATCTGCCGTTTTTGAATATCTAATAATATCGAAAAGGTTTATGAATAATAATTCGGTCTTTTAATAAATTGAAGGGGAACTTATTATTATAAAATTCACCAACAGAATGTTTCATATATACATCATATGTTGTAAGATTCAATAATCCATTATGATGACATCTTAAAGAAAAATCATGATCAACTTCGTCAATAAATAAATATTCATCAAATAATCCAACTTTTGTTATATTCTCAATGAAAATTACAGTGCCACTTGACATAAGTATTTTTCTTTGATAAAAAAATTCATTAAAATTTGAAATAAAATCTGATTTATCATTGGAAGTAGCAGCAGAAACCATTGCAATTTTTTTATCATTTTCAATCCTTTTTAAATATTTCCAAAAATTACTATTAATAAAACTTGAATCTTGATCCATTATTAACATAAGCTGATAATCATATTGAATTGCAAAATTAATTCCATAATTATAAGCTTTAGATAGCCCAATATTTAACCCTGGGGAGTAAATATATAATTTTTCAGATGGTAAATCGATTAATAAGCTTGTAAGATCAGTAGATGAATTATTGATAATTATTAAAAGATCAATATTTTCAATAAAAGACTTAATATTGACCGAAATTGCATTGTCAGGAAAGTATATTGGTAAAACAGATAAAATTCTTTTTCTCATCATTAAAACTTATAATTTGAATTTTAAATTAATTAATTTAAAGAATAATAATGGGAAAAATGTAAAAAACATAAAGTTTATAACTGAATTAAAGCCATCTCTAATTATTTGAAAATAAGATAAATAAAAAGCGCAATAAAAAATTAATTCATAAGAAATAATTCTCCTTTTAATTGAATTGGTTATTTTGAAAAAATAAAAAATTGAAAAGCTACTAAGCAAAAATGTAACAAAAACAGGACCAAAAAATCCAAAATTTGCATACGATTCGCCAATCATTGTTGGGATCGAGCCATTTATTTCAAATAATTGAGAATTATTTTTAAGTGTAACTAGCCAATAATTTACTGAGTGTTTATTTGGAAATAAATATTTTGGCATAAACATTTCAAAATTACTTAGATATGTTTTCCCATAAAAATAATTTTGAGTATCAATAGCTTTAATTAGTGATGCTTGGTGATCAATAATAAATAAATCACCAATATTAAAAATAAATGGCATGTCTCCATTAAATAAATTACTTAAAAAAGTACTTAAAGATGGTAATTGATCTGCGCTTTGTGCAACAAACAAAATTATTCCTAAATATTTTAAATTACTATATATAATCAGTGTAAAAAAAACAATCAGAATATGAAAAATTTTAATTTTTGGGTAATACAAACCATTAATAATATAAAATAAAATTGTTATAAACATAACATCAACCATTAATCTCCATCTACCATATCCCTGAAATGCTTGTATTAAAATTGCTACAAAAACAATTAATAATAGAACCTTATTTTTATTCTGACTGTTTAAGAAATATAATAAACTAAGAATTAAAATAAACCAATTCATTATACTTATAATAAATGTTCCAATAACTGATTTTGTAGTGTCAAATTCTAACAATTGATGACCAAAGATATTTGAAAATAACAAAAATAGAATAGCTGAAATAAAAACTATGAATTTCGGAATATTGCGTACTGAAGATATTTGATTATTATAATAATTGATTTTAAGATTGTACATATTAAGATATACAACTAAAAATGTAAGTAAGGATAATATCTCTAGAAAGAAGGATTTAAATAAAACATATTCATTAAAATTTACTGTTATTGGCAAATAATTTAAGGGACTATCCTTAATAAAAAACCAACACAAAATTCTGAATGTAACAAATGAAATATGATATAAAATGTAAAATAAAAAAGGGTTGAGAATGTGAAGATATGTAGATCTAACAATATATAATGAAAATAGAACGATAGTTAAATCAACAAGTAAAAATAAATTAATCATTATAATACATTTCAATTTTATTTAGAATATTTTCATCTATATATTCATTTTTAAGAAATGACTTATATGCAAGATATTGTATATAGTAATACTTTTTATATGTGATTTTTATATTATTTGATATTTGAAGTTTTAATCTTTTTATTGTAAATGAATAAATTAGATATTTTGTATTAAAAATGAATTTGTCAAAGATTCTTAAATGTTTTTTTGCAAAATATAGCCTGTTATAAGTATTTAAAAATATCTTAAAACTTGCTCTAAACTTTGTACTTCCGCCAACTTCATGATAAACAGGAATATTTCCATCATAAATTATTTTATAGTTGTTTTCAAGTGCTCTAACTGAAATATCCCATTCTTCTTGACCAAAAAAGAACAATTCATCGAATTTACCTATCTTCTCAAAAAAATTTTTTTTATAAAATGAAGATGCACCAGAAGCCCATTCTGTAAAATAGATTTTATTATAATTGTTGTTATCTATTTGATTATAACCAATTGTAATATAATCGGCATTTTTATAATCAAATATCCCTCCCGCAAACCATATAGTACTTTTTGAATTTCTAAAAAGTATTTTATTTGTAACAATAATATCTTCGGATTGATTAATTGTTGAAAGCATTTTAGATAGTGTATCTTCTAAAATTTCTACATCATTATTAAGTATATAAATATATTCACAAAAATCTTCAAAAGCTTTATCTATTAAAAAATTATTTGCACGTGCAAAGCCAATATTTTCCTTTAATTCAAATAGTATAATTTTATCTTTGTGTTTAAAATTAGATACTAGTTCTTTTAAAACGTTCTTATCGCTAATAGTTGAATTATTATCTGCAATGTAAACTTTGTAATCAGTGTAAGTTTGTAACTCTATTGACTTTAAACAAAAATTAGTTTTTGATGAAGAATTGTAATTTAATAAAATAATGCCTATCATATTTCTAAAATGAATATTTATTTAATCTAAAATAAAGTCTGATAATAACATAAGAAAATTTATAAATTGGTATCAAAATCTTAATAACTAATTCTCTTTTTGTTTTTGGTTTAAAATTTTTTATAATTAAAAAATTATATTCTAGGAATTTATCAAAAGTATTTGGTTTTAAAGCTAATTCCATGAAAAACAATCGAACAAATGCAGCTCTTTGTAATTTTAAAATAAAATTTTGATCAAAATATTTTTGATATTTTTTTTGTATTTTAATCAAGTCTAGCTCTCTATTATAAATTTTAAATAAATTTTTTGCTATGTGTTAAACTATTATCAAGAATTCTATAAACAGCAGTTGAACAATCTACGTAACCAACTTTTTTATTTAACATTGCATATGCCATAATAATAAATGATTGATCGACGCCATCTCGTTCTTCTAAAGGTATTTCATCATATACAGACTTTTTATATACCCAAGTACAAGGTGCCTTGTATCCACAATTAATAATAAAAGTGTCTGCATTTTTATAATCTTTTAAATAATTATTTTTAAAAACGTTTTTTATTATTTTACCACTAGTTTGATATAATATATCAAGATCAGAATAAACTAAATCAAAATTATTATTTTCTAAAAAATCAACCTGTTTTTGTAGCTTATATGGATCAATCCAGTAATCATCGCCTTCACAAGGTGCCTCATACTTGGCAGTTCTCCAACTGTTATATTCATTTCTTAAAGAATTGTTTTGGTTGTTATTAGTATTAGTTTTCTGATAATATGCTTTAATTAATTCTGGATATTTAACTTCATATTGCTTGATTATATTTGCTGTATTATCAGTAGAAGCGTCATCATGTATTAAAATTTTAATTGGAAATTTTGTTACTTGCGCTAATACACCTTCGATAGAATTCTTTATAAATTTTTCGTGGTTATACGTTTGCAACCAAACATGAAGATAAGGTTGTATTTCCTTATCCCAATTTTGATTTATAACAGGTATTGGTGAATCTAAAAATTGAATTTTCTCTTGATTCATCAATTAATTTTTTTGAATTTTATTTTTGTTGCCAAAACTTAAAGTAAGCAAGTCTCTTATTAGATAAAACAAACTATCTTTTAAAATAAAAAAAGTTAAAACATAAATAATTACAGATAAAAGTATTAAAGTCGTTAGAATATAAATGTTCTTAATATCAATAACCTGTTGAATTACAACTGCGAAAATCACCATTGGAATAACTCTAGAAAATGCATTAAAAAAATCTAACATTTGCTCAACAATATTATAATTAATATTTTTTGATGTGTAATAAGAATTCGTGTACAATCCAATATAAGATAAAGCTACAGAGCCATATAAAAGTCCATTTATTCCAAAATTTATACTAATTAAAATTATTACAGTAAAAGAAATTTTTTTTACTATCTCTAACTTTAAAAACAAATTAGATTGTCCTAAGATTTTTAAAATATTAAGATTAAGGTCGTGAATATGATAAACAATACCTGATAAAGTAAGAACTTGTATATAAAATGTTGCACTTACCCATTCATCACCTAAAACAATTTTCAGGAATGGATTAGCAAAAACAAAAAGTAACGCCATAACGGGTGTAATTATTATAGTACTAAGCTTTAAAATATCCTTTGTTCCACTTTTTAATCTAATAGGATCATTTTGAATTTTTGCAAGCATTGGATAAGTAACTTTAGAAGTGATGCCTACTAAATTTGTACTTGCCAGACTTGTAATTTGTTGTGATTGAGAAAAGAAACCAAGAATCTTAACATCATACAATCTTCCGATAATTATTTTATATATATTTTCATATATTGTTGTTATTAAGCCAGATAATAATAATTTTGAGCCGAAACCAAATAAGTTTTTAAATGAACTTCTACTGAATTGAAGCAGTATCTTTACTGGATTAGTATACCATAACAAAATTCCACTTATTAATTCAACAATAATTGAATTAATGACCAATGACCAAACACCTAGACCATTATAAGCAAAAATTATTGCTACCATACCCCCAAGAAATACAGATGGAAGAATTGTAAATGTCTGACCCTTGAAATTTAGTTTCTGAGTCATTTCAGATCTTTGTATTATGAAGAAACTTGAAAGAATTACTTTCAAACCAAGCACTCTTAGTAAAATAACTAACTTGTCTTGATTATAGAATAATGAAATTTGTTTTGCAGAAAAAAATAAAATTAAATAAAAAATTATTGATAAAATAAAATTAAACCAAAATACTGTGCTTCTATCTTTATCTGTAATTTCTGATTTTCTAATTAGTGCTTGGCCTAAACCTCCATCTATAAAAGTCTGTGCAATCGAAAGGAAAAGAGTTAGCATTGCGATTAAACCAAAATCATTTGGCGACAATACTCTTGCAAGAATAATGAAAATTATTAGTTGTAATAATTGTTGTCCGATTCTTTCAACTGAAACCCATAAAATGGATTTTGTTGTTTGTAGTCTAAGTGAATTATTCAATTTGTTTTTAGTAAATCTTAATAAAATTAATAATTTTTTAAACCCCTTAAATATTCCCCATAACCGCTTTTAGCGTATTTATCGGCCAAGACTAGTAATTGGGCTTTATCTATAAAGCCCATTCTGTAGGCAACTTCTTCAATGCAACCTATCTTTTGGCTCT
>VFQS010000984.1_pt1 | contig 28011 bp, 29 predicted proteins | sample 3512361 | NCBI WGS metagenome assembly VFQS01 (sample SAMN10412375, study PRJNA504923) | tailings metagenome | isolation source: Relicate 1 Philex TSF3 active mining | place: Philippines
CTTTTTTAATTACGCAATTTAGACAAATTTAACAAAAAGTTAAATAAAGTTTATAAAAGTTAAAAAAAGTCATTATTATAATTATTTTTGAATATAAAGAACTTAATAATATTATATATTATAAAATATGTCAAAAATAAATATTTGTGAAAAAGGATCATTTTATATATGTTTTAGATGTTTAAAATTCAAATGTAATTCAAAAAATGATATGAAAAGACATTATGAACGAACAACTTTATGTGAAGCAAATATTATTATTAATGATGAAAATCAAGATAATAATTATTTTTATAATAAATCAACAAGCCATAGATTTGTTACAGAAATGAATATTAAATATTTAGATGATATTCATATTAAAATAATTATAGATAATTTCAATAAACAATATAATCTCATTACATTTGAATTATTAAATTCATATATTAATGATGAAAATATTAAAGTAATTAAAAATAATGATAATATAAATACATATTATATTAAATTAACAAATAAAGATGATGAAATTGAAAAAAACAAAGAATATAAATGCACAAATTGTTTTAGTGAATTTTCATCAATATATATATTAAATGAGCATATAAAAAATATTGATTATTGTAATAAAAAAAAAGAATTAAATATATTAAAATCAGAAAATAAAAGTTTAATAAATATTTCATCAGATGATTTAATAAAAAAATATATTGAAGAAAATAAAAATAAAAAAATAGAAAACAATTTTAATACTATTAATAATTTTCAAACACAAAATAATATACAAAATAATAATCAAAATAATTCACAAAATAGTAATTTTTATCTAAATACAAATGATTTTTTAAATGAAAATTATGATTATTCGCATTTAAATATTGAAAATTTAAATGATAAATTTTTTGAATATTCTAATTTTTTAGAAAATTTACTTAAAAATGAAGCAAATCAAAATTTATATTTTACAAATAATGGATATGGTATTTATTATGCTGATAATACTTTGAATAAATCTCAAAGTGAAATGATAGTATGTTTTATAATAACTAAATTAAAATCAACATTAGAATCAATATTACAAAATTTAGATGAGGCTAAACAAAATCAAAAAAGACATTTAAAAAAATATTATAATAAATTAGATGGACAATATAAAAATAATTGTTATTATCAAAAATATAATTTTGATGATAAACAATTTTATAATACATGTATTAAACATCGTATAAGAGATAAATTTATTAAAGAAACATATAGAATTTATAATATATATTTTGATGAAACAAAAAATAAATTTATGAATTCAGAATTATATAAAGAAAAAAATTGTTGCAAATAAAATGAAATTTGATTATTATTTAACTCAAAAAGAATTAAATCAAGATAGTTTTTAAATCAATTTTTATTATAAAATTATGTTAAAATAATAATTTAATTTAACATATTAAAAAATTAATTAGAAAAAAATTTATTTTTTATTTTTACTTTTGTGATACCATATATAAAAATATTTTTTAGATAAATAAGTATTTCTTTTCATTTTAAAATAAAAGTCATCAAATTCCGCTTCCGTTTTTTTTATATAATTTCTCTTCATTTCAGCACTTAAAGAGAAATCAACTGAATTCAAATTATTTCCAATTATAAATATATTTTTACTTATTTTTTCATCTTTCAAAAATTTATATCGCTCTTTTGTGAAATTTTTTATTACTGTTTCTATTAATTGAAGGAAAAATGTTTGCATACTTTCCATATATTCATTATTATTATTATCATTATTTACATTTATCTTTTTATTATTTTCATCTTTAAATATTCCAATCTTTTTCCCAAATCCCACTTTCTTTATAACTTTCCACGGAAATGGATCAATTATTCCTCCATCTAAATAATAATTATTTTCATTCAATTGTCCCATATACGTTAATGTATATTTTATTGGTTTAAATAATATTGGCACATTCATACTCATTAATACACTATCTAATACTTTCATATATGGTGTTGAAAATATATTATGATATTCAGCACTTTGTTTAGTTAAATTTGTCACAGTTAATGTTAATATTTTATGAGTTCTTTCAAATAATTCTAAAAAAGTTATATTATGATGAAAACCTTTTTTTATTAAAAGTGTTTTAAAAAAATGTTTAAACTTTTCACCATTATCAAATCCATAACTTTCTATAAAATTCGATATCTTTAAATCCTGATATTCCGGTATATCCATTTCTATTATTATATTTTTAATCTCTTCTATATTATAATTTAATACCAATAATACACATAATAATGAACCAGCCGAACATCCTGTATAATATTTAAAATTTTCTAATGGAAAATAATTATTTAATGATATTAAAGCACCAATATAATGAACTATATATATTCCACCACTACTTATTATTAACTCTTCATATAACATTTTAATAAAATTATTTATTTTATTAATATATTTTTTATATTATTTTTTAACTATTTTAATTTTAACTTTTATTTTTAACTATTTTAACTATCTTTTTATTTTTTTTGTTAAGATATAATAAAAAAAATCTTATTATATAATTAAGGAATAAAATAAATATGGATATAAATTATGTTGATTATTATGGAAAATATGAAGATTTAGATGATAATGATTTTACATTTAGTGTAAGTGATATTCATCAAAAACAACGTCAAAAAGATTTACGAAGATTATATGTTTATAAATCTATTTTAGGTAAAGTTTATAAAAAGATTAAAAAATCATCAATTAATGAAGAGAGTTATTGTTTTTATGAAGTTCCTGAATATATTTATGGAATACCATTATATAATATGAGTGATTGTGTTATATTTATTTTAAATAATCTTCATGAAAAAGGTTTTAGTGCTAAATATGTAGATCCTTATTTAATATTTGTTTGTTGGAATTTACCTAAACCAAATCTTAAAATTACAAATATCCCAAAATTAATGGATTTACCATCTAAACAAAATGAAAATATGATTGATACTACTCCTATATATCGTCCTATTGAAAATTTTCAAGGCTCCGGTAATTATTTATATAATCAAAAGAAAAGCTCTTCACAATCTCCTCAAATTACTAATTATTCTTATAATGACACTATTACTAATCGCGAAAATTCAAATTTTAATAGAATGATGGCTGTTACACCAACTTTTTCTCGACCTCAATATCAACCCAATCTTCAACAACAATCGCATTCACCTGCCGACAGAAATATGTTATTTAGCAGTTTCTCTAATAAACCCGCCTTTAATGTTGGAAATAGATTTTAATTTTTTTATTAATAAAATAATTATTTTATTAACAATTTTTGTAAAAATATATTATTTATTATATATTATTTATTATTTCTTTTGAAAAGATTTGCCCATTTTAAAAACGGAATCTAAAACAAAAATGATTAATAAACCAATTCCTAATAAAACTATTAAATCAATTATATCATCACTATATGATGTATGTGACCTATTTTTATAATCTAAATTACTAAATGATTCAATTGTTTCACTATTTTCTTCATCCATTAATTTAGGATATTTATTATTTTTATTTTCTTCATCAAAAACTCGTAATAAAAATTGATACTTCTTTAATTCACGCTCTAACTCTTCTAAACGTTTTTGTAAAAATACTTTTTGATTATTACTCTTTATTGATACTAATGCTTGACTATCTTCTAATTTATACATTCCTAATTCCATATCTTGATAATCATTTGATAATTGAGCCCGTGGAATTTTATCCATATTTTTTAAATAATCTTCACGGCTTTGATTACTCTTCTTTTGAAAATCGCGAAATTGATTTTGTTCCTTTTCACAATATGGTGGTAATTCATATCCTTGGTTCATTCTTTGATATATTTCACTAAAATCCTTATTATTATTATTACATCCTTCTTTTTCCCACATACGTTTAACTTCTTCTTCTTGTGCTACACGTTGAGAATGGAAAGCTTTTTGTTGTTGTGGATTTAATGGTTGAAAAGCATCGTCTAAACTACTATAAATACTTCTTGACATTATAATATATATATTTTATTTATAATAATATTTATTTCTTATAATTTTTTAGAAATAAATTAAATTTCCTCTAATTTATAAAAAGATTATTTTAAATTTTTTAAACTTTATTTTATAATATATTTTTTTATTTTTATTTTTTAATAATATTTATATTTTTTAATATTCTTTATATAATAATTTAATATCTCTTAAATATGAATTATTAATTTCTTGACTATTTATATATAATTTTTTACTTACAATATTATTAAATTTATCAAATTTAATATAAAATCCATGAAGATTATTATTTTGAGTATAATAAATACAATATAAATTATTATGTTCGTCATACTCTTTACATATTCCGTGTAATTTATCATTTAACCAATTACATATTCTAAAAATATTTCCATTTTCCCAATATGTAATCGCCTCATTTTGAAACATATTATTTATTTTACTTACGCTAAAAGATTTTATACTCTTTTCTTCATCATAATATTCTGTATATATATTATTTTCATATGTAGTATATAATTGATTATTAACTTCTTCTTCTTCGTTTTCATAAATAGAATAATCTTCTTCTTCATATACTTCCATAACTTTCCTACAAATAGGACACGTTATATCATTATGTAATCTAAAACATGTTTTTTGCCATGTATCATAACAGAGAATACAAAAAGCTTTTTTACAACCTAAAACACAAAATATGTAATTTTCGTGCTCTTCTTTTTCGCAACAAATTTCACAAATCGTATCTTTTGTAGAATACATTTTATATCATTTTATATTATTTTAATATATTTTTATTAAAATAATTATTATATAATATTATTGAAAATATTTTTCAATTTTTAAATTTATTTACGTTATATGTTTATTATAATAATTTTATTGGAATAAATGAATTTGAAAGAGACCTATGTCCTATTTTAAATCTTCCTGAAAAAATAAAATTATTTTTAAATTTATCACTATTTATGTATGATACAATATTATTTAAATTACACTCTTTTTTTGGTTTAAGCATTATTAAACCACCTCCAAAATAATTAACTTTACCTAAAAATGAAACATTAGATTTTCGTGTTAAATTATAAATATATATACATTCTTTACCTATATTATCATTTATTGCACTTATATTTCGTGGTGCTCCCCATTCAAACCAATTATTTTCATTAAATTTTCTTATTCCTCTTTCGATTAAGTCTTTTTTATGTTTCAATAAATGTTTATTAATCTCTTCATTTTCACACGGATATTTATCAATATATATGTATTTATCAATTTTATCTTCACCATTTAATACTTCAATATTACCAAGCTCTTCATTTTTATAAACTTCTTCTTTTCCACTAACAAGACCAACATATATATCAAAATAATCCTGAAACATAACATTATTATTATTCTCTTCTTCTTCAAATGTAATTAATCCATTGCTATTTATAATATAACGTATTTTATCATTATATAGTACTTTTTTTTCAATTAAATTATTTTTACAATATCTAAATATAATAACATCAATTGAAGCATTTTCAAACATTTTTTCATTATGAGGATGAAAAATATGTGTAAATGTTCCATTTGTCATCATTGTATTCAATAATTTAGATGCACATGTTAATTTAAAAAAATCAGACGGAACAATAAATATTAACTCACCATTATCATCCAGTAAATTATAACATTTTTCAGTAAAATCAATATACAAATTTCCTTTTTTTGTTCTAACATAAGGTGGGTTTCCAACAATAGTTTTGTATTTTTTTTCAATTTGCTGTTTCATAAAATCACCGTAAATAACATTATTTTTTTCTATTTTATCTAATAATTTGATTGTTTTATCAATTTCATACATATCAAATGTAATACTTGGTATTTTATCCATAATATATGTAATTAAATCACCTTGTCCGATTGATGGTTCTAAAATATTAGACGGATTATTTAATATAAATTCAAATGTCTTTTCTTTCAAATTATTATTAGTTGTAAAATATTGACCTAAATTATGTTTTGATATCATTTCTATATTTGTATTATTTTCTAAATCTTTTTCATCTTTTGTAATATATAAATCATTTTTTCCTTTTTTATTATTAATTTTGTTTTCTTTAATAATTTTTTTATTTAATCTTTTTTCATTCATATCTTTATTATAAATAAAGTTATTTCTTTATATTATTTTTTATTTACGTTATATTTATTATAAAAAAAAATTTAAATATAAAAAACTAAAATATTTTTTATTATAATATTCACATTAAATAAAATTACTTACGTATATTTTAAAAATGAGCGAACAGATTATTATGAATACATTATTTAGCTCTTATAGCACAAATAATCCTATTTTAGATATTGCTTTACGCACAATGATTTTAACAGCTATTACAGCTATTATGAATTATGTTAGTAATAAATGTGATTTATTAAAAGTATTATATAAATATTTATGTAATATACTTTATACTCAAAAGAAGTATCCAGAGATTATTATGGAAGCAGAATCAATTGATGTTTCTCACGCTGGTAAAAAGATATATAGTAAAATGAATTATAGTAAGGCTTTCCTTGCTATATTACATTATATTAATATTCATCCAGAATTAAATATTAAAATATTTAAAGAAACATCGGCTTTTAATGAAAATCGTGATAAAGACGCATATTATTCTCATTATAATGAGAATAATGAACGTGAAATGTGTATGAAATTAAATGATAAATATTATATTCCTTATACGAAAGATGAGTTTTTAATAAATAATGATTTAAAAATATATTGTCATATTGATATTAATTTAACAAAAGAAGTTGATAATAATGATGATAATAATAAATCAAAAGAGAATAATAGTAAAAGTCAAAATATTCATCAAATCAAATTGTATATTAAAAATGGTTCAATAAATGATTTAAAAACATTTATTAACAAATTAATATTAAATCATGAAAAAGACCAACAACAAAAGTTAGTTGAAGAACAATATTTCTTCAACTTTCGCAAATGTGTTGATTATGATGAAAAGATGAATGCCGAATGGGAAGAGATAAAGTTTAAAACTAATAAACGATTTGAACACATATTCTTTGAAAAAAAAAATGAATTAATGTCTCAAATTGATTTCTTTATCAATAGACCCGATTGGTATGAAAAACACGGTATGCCACATCATTTGGGAATACTTTTGTATGGAAAACCTGGTTGTGGTAAAACATCTACAATTAAGGTTATCGCCCAAAAGACCGGATATTCTGTTATTATGATTAATTTAAATAGAATTAAAAGTTCGCGAGAACTTGAATCCATATTTTATAGTGAAACTATTAACAAAAAGTATATCCCAAATAGTAAGCGTATTTATGTTTTTGAAGATATTGACTGTTTATCTAATATTGTTTTAGAACGTAGTGAAAACAGTTCCGAAACATCCAGTGTTAATGGTGATGATAATAGTAATGATATTATGAAACTTGCTTCGGCAATCGTTGGTCAAAAAGATAATAATTCAGCTACTTTATTATTTAAAGAAGATAATGATAAACTAAATTTATCATGTTTGCTTAATTTAATTGATGGTATTATTGAAACACCTGGTCGAATTATTATTATGACTTCAAATTATCCTGAAAAGATTGATGAAGCATTAAAAAGACCTGGTCGAATGGATTTACATATTGAATTAAAAAGAGCTTCAAAAGCAATTGTTTTGGAAATTCTTTCAAACTTTTATGAAATTAGTATTGAAAATATTCAAAATAATTATACTTATGAAGTTGATCTTATTAAAGAAGATTATTATTCACCAGCACAAATATCAAACTTTTGTTTAATTAATAAATCTTCCATTAAATCTTGTTTAGATTTATTAGGAAAATATAATTAAATAAATAAAAGATTATTATTATCTTTTATTTCAAAAATAAAAATAAAAAAAATATTATAAATTCAAATATAAAAATAATATTATAAATTCAAAAAAAAAAAAATAAAAAATAAAAAATAAAAAATATTATAAATCTTTAATTAAATATTTTTTAATACCAATAAATTGTTTATAAGCCCAATATGTTGAACCAAAATATATAATAAGTAAATTAGGAAGTTGATAATAATTAATTTTATTTAAAGAATAATATAAATATGAAACATATGGTATCATAATTAATCTACATAATATATAAGAACATAAATGGAAAATCCAAACAATTCCATAAATATTATAATCAAAATTTAATATTTTTAATAATAATCCTAAATTCATTATTGGAGTATTACATTCTAATAATAATAAATATGCCATTACAAATGAACCTTCATAATTATTTGAAGATAAAGCAGAAAAGAGTAATAAATTAATAGCACAAATATGATGTAATATAAATACTTTATTTAAATTTATAATACAATTTACTAAATCTAATGTAAAGTATGATAATGAAAGCATTAAAGTAAATTTTGTTGATTCACTATCTTTTGAAACATTTTCTAAATTTAATGAAAATATATTATCTTGTAATGAATATGATGATAATAAAATTATTAATATACTATGTATTGACGAATATATAATTTCATCTATTTTATTTAATTTACTTTTATCTAAATATTTATTACTTTTTATTAAATATTTTGATTGTGAATACGAAAAGCGAAATAAAGCACTTATTATATATAATGAACCTACAAAATATATTATTAAATCCATTTTATATATTATTTTTTAATAATTTACCTACTTTATATATATTATATAATTTCTTTATATAATATAAACTTTTTATTTTTATTTACATTTTTTATTTACATTTTTTTATTCTATTTAATAAGAATAATCAAACTCTAAAATATTATTTTTACTTTTTGATAAATATATATAATCATAATTTATATCTTCATATTTTATCATATTTAACCATTCATTTATATCATTATTAAAATCATATTCAAATGAAGATAAATGAACGTATGAATATAAGAAAGATTTCTTCATTTTAGTAAAAAATAAATTATTCATTATTATATCTTTTAATTCAAAATATGATAAACTATTTTTAACATACTTTTTATTTAATTTGTCTATCATAAAATTATATATTATACAATTATCTTTCTTTCCATCTTCTTCCATCTCAAATATCAATATATAAAATATAGAAAAGTATATATTTTCAAAAAAAAGAGCTTCTTGATTTATATAAGGTAAAAGAAATTCATAACGATTTATTATATTTTTATTTATTATTATACTTTTTTTACTCATCTTTAATACGTTTGTTATATAAATCTCTTTATCTTTTTTTGTTAAATCGATTGTTTCTAATAAATTGTTATTTTTATTCATTTTTATTTTTTTTCTCTTAAATTATAAAATAAATATTTATTTCTATATTTAATATAGTATATTTATTATTTAAATAAAACAATAATATAATTTAATAAAAATGTCATCTAAAACAAATACTACATCAACCACTAAACCAACAACTACTACACCACCTAAACCAACTACTACACCACCTAAACCAACTACTACACCACCTAAACCAACTACTACACCACCTAAACCAACTACTACACCACCTAAACCAACTACTACACCACCTAAACCAACTACTACACCAACATCAACAAATAAACTATATAAAAACTTTGGAATTACATTATTAACTTTTTATATTTTTACATTTCTTTTATATATTTATATAGCATATTTACAAAGTAATGGCATTTCTAACATTGCTTTAAAATTATTTTCAAATGAAATTAATACATATATTTTTTTAGGAATAACATTTTTAATACTTATTTTCGGTTTAATTCATGGTATTTATATTTTTTCAAAACGCAAAGAAACATCTTATACCACAAAAGACCAAAAAGATATTTTAACAACTACTTTTGTTGGTTATTTCTTTATTATAATGGCATATATTATTTTATTTAGCGCAATTATTGTTAATGATATTTCTATTCTTAATATACCTATTATATTATTTACTTTATTAATGGTTATTGGTATTATTTTAATAAGTGTCGGTTTAAGTAATGCCCACGAAAAAGATAAACAATTAAATAATTTAAAACAAACATCTATTGTTTCTATTGTTTTAATAACTATTAATACACTTTTATTTGGATTACTTCCTGCTTCAAATATATTATTAAATAATATTAATAGTATGGTTCAAACATCAAATGCTATTTTTGAAAATAAAAATAATTCATTATTATTTTATAAAAATAATTCAATTAATCCAAATGTAAAATTAAATAATAATAATAAAATTAAAAATAATAATATTAAAAATATAGCATCCAATGTTATATTATCTTCTAAAATAAATCCATTAAGTAGCGTCCAAATTAATAGAACACCAATCAATAACTTAATAAATAAATTATAAATATTGTGATTTATTTTTATGAATATCTTGTTTAATCCTATAATATTTAGCACTATGATATTTAATAATTGAAGCAAAACTCTTACTTTTAGATGTTTCATTTAATTTTAATCCATAATCTTCATAAATAAAATCTTCAAAATCCATTTTAGCATCAATTATTTCAGATGAATATGTATTATTAAATTCATCATCAATCAATTCATTTAAATAATTTTTATCATAACTATTTTTTTTATCCCTTTTATTCTTATTTTCATCCTCTTTTTTTTTATTATTGTTATTGTTATTATTTAAAATATCAACATTTACTACTTTTTCAACAGCACTTTTATAATTCATTTTTTATTATATACTTTTAATATAAAAAATCTCTTTATATTAAAAATAAATTTTATTTTAATTTTATTAAAATAAATTTTATCCAGAAAAATTATATAAACTTTCATCATTATTATAAAATTCTTCAAATATATCATCATACTCTTTATTATTATAATAATCATTGAAAAAAGTATCTAAAAATTCATACTCTTCACTATCACTTTCATCATTATTTTTATAATTTATATTATTATAATTTATATTATTATTTTCATTATTAATATTTTCATAATCATCATTTTCACTATTTTCATTACTATTATCATATTTAATATGTTTATTATGTTGAACTTTATCAACAATTAAATATTCATATTTATCTTCTAAATTATAATATAAATATATCGCAAAATCTAAATATAATTGTTTGCTATTCATTAACTCAAAATTATACTTCTCGTTAAATACATATAAAAATATACTATATATATTTTTTATCATACTTCGATTGATATATATCCACGATTTTATTTTATAAAAGTCAGGTTGCGACATTTTTATTTTTTTATATATTAATATTAATTTTTTTTCTTTTATATTAAAAATAAATTATTTTTTATTTTTTAAATATAATTTTTAAATATAATTTTTAAATATAATTTTTAAATATAATTTTTTAAATATAATTTTTTAAATATAATTTTTTAAATATAATTTTTTAAATATATATTTTTAAATATAATTTTTATATTAAATGTATAAATTAATGTTTTCCAACATTTAATTTCAATACTGGTTTAGATGTTGAAGAACGATTTGAATAAATAAAATCTGTAAGTTTTGTTGCTTCATCAATATTACCATTGAAATATTCTGTTAAACGTTCAGTAATAAGTTTTTTAGTAATACCTTCTGTGCTCTTTGTTTCAGCATATTTTAAAACATGTTCTCCAATATGAATATCTTTATTTTGAATATTATTACTTTGCATATATTGTATTATTAATGTTTCTACACCATCTTTATTCTTTTTTAAATCATTTAATTTTGCTTTATACTCTTTCTCTTTTAATTCAATTTGATACCATTCTTTAATAGCAGATTTAAATTGTGGATCTACACTCATTTTTATTATTAATTATAATATATTACTTTTAAATAAGAAAACTCTTTTTAAATTAAAACGAATTTCATTTTTTATAATTTGTTAAAAATATAATTTTTTAAAAATATAATTTACACCGTTGATGAATTAAAATGGACTTGTATCATTTTAAATCATCAAGGGTGTAATAAGATTGTGTTCCGAACATAGTTTTGAAAAAATATTCTAAAATAAAAATTATTTTAGAATAAATAGAATTTATTTTTTATACATTTATATCAAAACATATTTCGGAAAACAATATATTTAATAAAAATAATAAATTATAAAAAATAAAAAATAATAAATTATAAAAAATATTTTAAGATAAAAAAAGTTTGATATTTAATATTAACTTACACATAAATGGGTAAGTTTTATTAATAACATTTGTGAAAAAACCTTATGTTTCTTTTCTTATAGTTTTTCCATTAAATCAACATTACAAAGCATCATACGACGGCAACAATATTTAGTAACACCTAATTCATCTAATACTTTGCCTTCTTTTGATTTTTCGCGAAGTGTTTCAACATTAACAAATCTATATTTTTGGTCGATTGAAGATTTATCTTCTTTTCTATCATTTGAAGCTATTTCCTGAACTTTTTCTAAATATGGTTCCCATAAATGAGCTACAACTTTACCACAAGTAAAACAACGAATAGGAATAATCATTTTTTTATAAATTTATTTAATACTATTGATTAATAATATTTCTTTTATAATCAAATAAGAAAAATATATTTTATAATAAACAAATCATTTTTTTTATTTATTTAAAAAAAAAAATATTAAATAAATATTTTTAGGAAAAAGATTAAAAATATAAGCGTTTAAAAAGATTAAAAAAATTATAAAAAGTAAATAGATAAATATATATAAAATGGAAGCAAAAGCAATACAAGCAACACGTGCTAAATTAAACATTCTCGCAGATAGTCATAATAAATTAACAACATTAGTAGCAGTTCTTCTTACAGAAATTCAAAATATTAAAGAAGATATGTCAAATATTAAGGAAATGTTAGATGGTGTAGAAGTCGTTTCAAATGATGAAGAACCAGTAAAACAACAACAACAACAACAACGTATTCAACCAGTCCAACAACAAAAGATGCAACCAGTTCAACAAGTCCAACAAGTCCAACAAGTAGTTCAACCAACAAAATCAAGTAGAAGTCGTAGCAATCGCAACTCTTCATTAGCTGAACTTCATGCTGATGATATTATTAAACAATTAACAATGAATAGTGATTAAATTTTACCAAAAATCATTTTATTTAGAGTAGTATTAACACAAAATAAGCGATGTAAAATAATACCTAATACAAATAATATAATTGATATTATTATAAATGATTTTAATAAAGTATTTCTATAAAAAATAAATGCTATTATTAAAGCAATACCAAATGTTCCTAAAATATCATATAAAGCAAATCCCATAAAACGTGTGCTATGAAAACCGCGATTAGGAACTCCTAAAATATTTCTATATTTACATAATCCAATATCCATTTTTATTATATTACTATATAATAAAAATAATTTTATTTTTTAAATAAAAATTATTTTTTTAAATAAAAAGAAAAAATGATTTATATTATATAATACATTTAAAATAAATATAATTAAAATAATAATTAAAAAGATAACATAAAAATGAGTAATATAATGCATTGCGAAAAAGATAAATGTTTTTTCTTAAAAAAACTTAAAAAGAGCACTCATGCTCTTACATGTGGTGATATAAATAGCCGTTTCAAAGAGTATGCTGTTATAACAAGTGATAAAGAAGTAAAAGATACTATAAAAGAGTGTGAAAAAACAGATATTAAAAATCTAACATTTAGATTTAAGTTGATATATGCTAATTTAACACAATATACTGATAATGAATTAAATAGTCATTATGAAGCAAAAGACCAACAATGGCAAGATTGGTGTAATGATGTTGTATTATTTTATGCACATCGCTTTGTAATATTTAATGGCAAAATGCTTATTCCATTAATGGAATTACCAAAAAAAGCAAATATATAATTTATATATTATAATTTTATTTACTTTTGCTTTTATTACTTTTTTTAGGAATACAATCATTTATATCTAAATATAATTGATTTACCATTGCTTTCCTTTTCTTCACATTTATTTCAAATAATTTATCTAATAATACTTTTATATTTATATTTTCCTGCTCTTCTAATAATTTAACAAATAATAATGATAAAATAACACAATCACCATTATTAAACCATTCTCGATGTGTATCTGGAAATTGTAATGCTTCTTTATGATTATTCCAATTACATATATTTATATAATTTAATCCATATTTTTCAAAAATAAATCCAAAAGATTTATCTATAAAATCATTATCTGGCTCACATATACTATTTGGGTCAAAATAATATACATTACCATTCGCGTTTTCAATAATTAAATAAGATGCGTGCCCTATTCTACTTCCTACATAACTTATTTTTATTGGAATAAATGAATACTTTTTATTTGAAGCATTGCGATGAGATATCATTTTATCAACATATTTTTTATCCGGCATTATGATGGAAAGATTTTTAGTTTTTTTATTATAAATTGTTTGAATATAATTATTTGTTATATCACCACATTTAATACGTGAATATTCACGAGTTTTATGAACTTCATTATCATCTAAATATTTAAAATGAAAAATAATGTTATTATCACACGGTATTTTATCACAATTAAAAAGTTGATGTTTTACGGAAACTGGCAAACGACAAACACGATTATAAAGTGCTTTTGTTATTTTGGGAATTTCTATTAAACCTTCTTTCTCTTCATCTTCTTTATCTTTCTCTTCTTCTTCTTCCTTTTTCTTCTTTTTCATCTCTTCATCATACTTTTTTAATAATACTTCCATTTGCTTCTTATTTTCTTTAATTAAAATATTCATTACTTCTAACTCTTTCTTTTCAATTAAAGCATCAAAAATTACGTTTATTTTATCAACATTTACAAGAAACTCATCAGGATGATTATCAATATATTCTTTAATATTTTCTTCACTTATTTCGTTATTTTTCACACTTTTTATAATACTTTCTATTATTTCCATATTATTTATTATTTATTATTTATTATTTATTATTTCTAAAAATAGTAAATAATTCATATAAACAAAGAAAACGAACTTTTTTTAATAAATATTAAAAATTGAAAATAATATATTTATTAAATATATTATTTATTAAATATAGTAAAGATTATAATAATGAGTTCAAATCAATCTAATTTATTAACAGTACATTCTAAATATGTTTGTGAAAATAGTTTTGAAGAATTAGTTGATATTCTTAATTATTATTTATCCCAATTTAGACCTACTAATAATAATAAAAATTATAATTACATACCAAATAGAAATAACTTATCTAATAATGAAAGATATAATTTTGTTTTTAATCAAATTAAAAGATGTATATATTCAAGATTTTCTGATTTATGCAATGATGATTTTATCTCTTTTCAAAAATATTTAGAATTAATTAATAATTATGCTAAAAATATTTGTAATAATTCAATTGATTATTGGAGACATTTTACTAATAACAAAAAATATAAAAGATATAATGCAAATATTGATAAAGAAGTTAAAAATATAAGATATGGAACAAACAATAAAAATAGTCGTAATTTTAAGGTATTAACCCATATTTCAGTAATTTATTCATTAATGAAATTATTATTTTTAATTGAAAAATTATATGAAAAAGATATAGATCCAAGTGATATTCAAATAATATTTTCATATAAGGAATATAGATATATTAATTATAATGGAGTATTCAAAAATTTTGATAAACCACCTAAAACAAATGATGTTAATAAACAATTATTTGCTTTAATGAAAAGTATTTATGATATTTATTATGGAACATATGTATATAGTATACGTTTAAATGGGTTGTATATTGTAAATACAAATAATAATTTATTTTTAAGAAAATGGCCTAAAATAAATAATAAAAATTTAAATAATCATAATCGTTTTAATTATACAAATATTCATTTTATATTTTCTTTAAAAAAATATTATTTTTTTGGATGTGAAGAATATTTTGAAGGAAATAATATTCAAGAAAAAATTAATAAATTAAGTTATCAATATATCAGTAATGCTAACAATAAAAGACGTTATTTAGTTCCTAAATTAAAATCAAATAGTCATAATTATTCTTCAAATAGTAAAATAAAAAAAGTATGTGTTGAAAATCAAATAAGTCATTTTTTAGAACTTTTTTATCCAACTGAACAATCACGATTATATGATTATATAAAGAAAAATCAAGATTTAGAAGATTATTTATTTTATATTTTTTTAAATAATACTAAAAATTATATTCATTCTTTTTGAATATATAATAAATTTTTTATAATATTTTATTAATAAATAATTATTTGTTAAAAAAGTTAATCATCATTATCTTCTTCACTTGCATCTTTTTCAGATAAATACTTTTGATAAACTTCATCAATTTCTTCCATACTATCATAATAATAATCATTATTATATAAAATCATCATTTTATACAATGTTTGAATTTCATTTTCATTTAATGAAAAGAGTTCTTCATACGATGATATAAAAGAAATAAGTTCTTCTTCATCTTCTTGATTGATATGACAAGCGTGAGCATCATCATTGATGAAATAAAGAGCACATTGAAGTTTGTAAGGACATGTTTGAAAGGATGCGTCAATAAATTTTTTATATTCTCTATAATCTTCATTATCTGAATCATATTCCATATCTGGGTCATCATCATTTTGTCCATAACTTAATTTATATGGGTGACAACGACCACGAATATCCATATTAAATTTACATTTACATACAAATCTATGTAAATCGCAAGTCATAATACGGTAATTTTCTTCATATACATTTGAGACGGGTTTACGCCACATTTTAATATATTGAGTTGTTTCTGACATATTTATGTTATTATTTTATTTATAATAAAGTTTATATAAATAAAAAGTAAAATATATATTAAATCAATTTTTATTAAAATACTTTTATATTATTTTCTTTTTCTAATACATAATCCATACATATTTTTTTGAATATATCATTATATTTATTTTTATGTTCTTCTTTTTGAACTTCTAATAATGTAGTTTGTGACCAATTTTCAAGACCACATCCATCAAAAGATATATTCATATCTTTTATATGAAACCATTTTTTATATTGAATTAAATATTCAAAAATTGAATTTCCATCAGTCCATCCAAGTTCTTCATTTGTATCGTCTAAAGAAATAAGTGGACCTAAATCACGTTTACGTACTCTTTTTACAATAATACAGTCACACGGTTTTGAAATAACTTCTTTTTCAATATTTGCTTTTTCAGATTTATTTGGTAATATCCAGATAATTACATTTTCTCCAGTTTGAATATATGTTTGAAGATTATTTTCATTCTTTTTATTTGATTTCACTTCATTAAATCCCCAAATAGGAGATTTATTTTCATTTATACGATTTAATACCGTCTTTTTATAGTTACTTTCTTCTTTTTTATTTGTTTTTGAAACAAACATATTACCACATCTTAATACAAAATGTTTAAAAGTATTATCCATTTTATTTTGTAATATATTTTACTAGTTAATTTTTATAATATATATTTATAATATTTAACATAAAAAAAATCATTTTTTTTATATTATTTTTATTTACGTTAATAAAATTATTTTTTTATTCAGTAGCAACTAAAGCAAATGCTTCATCAACAATTTTACCAAATGATTTTCTAAAAATAGCTGGTAGTAACTCCAGAAATTCTTCTTTTGTTATCTCTTCATTTCTTTCTTCATCATAATCCAAAAATGAACTCATATACATTGCGTGTGGACTTGATGTATTGATATCTTCAATATATACTGGATACATTCCACGTTCTGAAATATGTGTATTATGTGACTCATCTTTATTGATGTCAAATAGCCAAATTTCAGTATATGTATATGGTGTACTACCATTTAATGTGATATAATAACCTTCCAGAAAATCTTCATCATCAAGTGTTTTTACAAAATCATTTACATATTTTGCGTGTTTCTCTTTGATTTGAATATTTTCAACAAAATCACTTTTTGAAATAAAAATGGATACACGAATCATTGTATTTTCGCTCATTTTATTTACGTTATTGTTTATTGAAATATAAATTATTATATTTGAATATTTTTTATAATTATTCTATACAAATAAAAAAATAAAAGATTTATAAATAAATTTTTTTATTGATAAATTAATCTTATTTACGTTATATATTATACATAAAAAAATAATTTATTTTTATCTATTTTACTTAAAATATATAATTTTATTAAAAATAAAAATGCTAGGCCTACTTAATGAAATCAATGAACTAAATCAAAATAAATATAAAATTTATGATTTTAGTAACCATACTTTTCAACAATTGTGTAAATGTGTTGAATTATGCCAAAAAATAAATAATATCATTGTTTATATAGAACGTAATTCAGAAAACAATGATTTTTTTCAATTACATGAAAATATTAATCGTTCTGAAAGTAAATCATATATAGATACTCAAATAATCATCTTTCACAAAGATAATTATATTGACTTTATTGAAAAGAGTTATAGCAATGACAATGATACACCTCACGGTTACTGTAATCACTAGATAATTATAAATTATCTAGTGATGTAAAAAGCTAAATGACTAATGATTATGAAAAATTAACTTTTTATTATATGGTCTATTATTTATTTCCATTTTTACATACTATTATTAAAAAATATTTTAATAATAATAATTTAATAACGTTAAATTTTATAATATCTATCTATAATGTTATTTATAAAAAAATCATAATTTAATATCTTCCTTCAATCATCTTTTTAATCATTGCTGGTGAAATAACGACTTGTTGCTCTTTATTTATCATACTTTGAATAATTTTTATTTGATTTAATTGGTCTTGAAACTCTTTTGCTAATTGAACGACTCGTTTAACCACATCTTTATTATACTTTTTATTACTCTTTTTCTTTACCCCAACTTCGTAAGTTTCGTCTTCTGAACTACTGCTACTTACACTCTTTTCTTCTATCAATTCTTCTAAAATCTTTTCACTATTTTCAGAACTTATATACTCATAATCTAAAAATCGCCCACTTGGACCGTCTTTATATCCATATATTCTCAAATTTCCATTATGAACTTCATCGTGATGATTTTTACATAATATTACCAAATTATGACTTGCATCTTTTTGAATACCATCCCTCCTATAGGACACTTTATATTCATTAAATTCATGTTGTTCTATAATATGATGTGTATCTAATTGTGTTCTGACCCCCGTTGCTTTACATATTGCACATTCATGTACAAAAACATTTTTATTATAATTTGAACTTTCCGGTATCAATATTTGACCTTCTATTTCCAATATTTCATCTCGCACTTTTTTAGCATTTACCATAAAATCTTCATCTTCTAATATAAAACGCGCAATATCTAATCCATAATTTGTATTACCCATTCCTTCCATCAACTTCCGCCCATATATTATCATATCACTCTTTTTATCTATCTCTATACTCAAATGTTTAAAAGAAATATTTTTTAAATTTCTCTTACTCAATATATCATACAATTTATGAAAATGTGTTGCTAATACAAAATTTACATTCTTCTCCGAAAATCGCTGTATTGTTGATGCTACTATTGATAATGCCGATGTTTCTTCCGTTCCTTTACATACTTCATCTCCCAATACTATTGACCGCTCATCACTATACTTTAAAATTGAACGCAATTCATTCATTTCAACAACAAATGAAGACATTCCTTTAAATATATTATCATCTCCATTAATTCGCGTAAAAATCTTTGTAAAAGGATAGAAAACAAACTCTTTACTCGGAACATACATTCCCATTTGCGCCATTATTATATTTATTCCTATTGCTTTACTTAATGACGATTTACCAACACCATTCACTCCATATAACAAGAAACCTACACATTTATTTCCAATATATACATCATTCGTAATATATGCTTTACTATCTTCAATTATTTCAATAATAGGATGTCTGATACCTTTTGCTTCAATATATGATTGAGAATTTTCACCATTTACAATTTGTGGTCTATTATATCCATATAATAAAGCACATTTTTTATGACTTTTAATAACATCTATTTCTGATACAACTCTTACTAATTCATCCATTATATTACCAAATTTATTTACTAAAAGTTCCTTAAATTCTAAATATTTCTCTTTAACCATATTACCAATTTTTGCTCTATATGATACTAATAAATCAGATTGCTCTTCAAATTTAGTATGAGTTATTCGCACATTATTTCCAACACCTTTCTCAATTTTATATTTTGAAGATACTTCTTTTGAAAGAAGTTCGCTTCGACGTTTTGTTGTGCTCATAAAATAACCACTATTGTTCTCTTCTATTTTTATAACACCATCACCTGAAAAAGCACTTTTATCAAACTTTTTAATTTCCAAATTTAATAAAGCACACTCTTTATTCATATAATTATCAATTTCTACAATTTTATCTTGTAATTCATCCAAATCGCAATATTTATTTATTTTAAAAAATGAATTACATATATCATTTAAATTATATTTTCCCATTTCATTTATATTTACATATTCATCAATAAAATTTATATATTTGTCTAATTCTTCCATAAAATCATCTTTTAATCCATATTCATTTATATTTACCATTTTTAATAAATCTTTTATATTATTATATGTATAATATAATGATGAAAAATCTTGTGGATGTAATATCTTTAAACCCAGTTTTCTTTGTAATTTTTCTATATCATTTATTAATGATAATTGCCCTTCTATACTCTTATAATCAACCATATTTTCTATTTTATTATATGATTCCTCTAATAATTGAATATTTGTTAGCGGATTTAATAAATCAAATCGCAACTTTCTTCTACCCATATGAGTTGATGTCTTATTAATTATGTCAAATAATGATTTATATTTATTATTTATATCATCTCCTTTATGTAATGGAACTAAATTTAATTGATATGAAGCATTGTGATATAAAATTAAATGTTTATGATATTCATATATTTGTGGCACTTTTATCTTCTCTATTATATTTGGGTCATGATCATAAACCCATTGAATTCCCGAAACAAATGATACAACTGTATCATGATACTTCTCCAAATGTATATATTCTATTCCACTTAATAAACCGTGATTTTTATATATCTTCTCTAAAACCGCATTTAAATAATTTACTTTTAAATAATTATCATTATTATCCATTATATTATAATTATTATGAATAATACGATTTCCATTACATAATATTTTTTGAATATATTCTTTACTTATTGATGTTAAATTATATGATGTAAATAATAACTCTTTCGGATTAAAATTCTCCACAAATCTATATATATCCTCAAATAATGCCTTTTTATCATTTTGTTGAATATGATATACATAAGAATTTCCCGTGCTTATATCATACGCACTTAATCCAACATAATAATTACTTTTACTTTCATTCATATATATTGATATAAAAAAATTATTATCATTAATCGGAACTTCATCAATATATGTTGATGGACTATATATATGAGTTATTTCACGTAATGGGTCAGGAGCAGATGTAATATGTTCTATAACAATTACTGTATAAGAATTTTGGATTAAAACATTTAAATATTTATTTAAATTTGCTGTTGGAAAACCCGCCATTAAAGCATTACTTCTACTATTTTCCAAATTGGATTTATCTCTTCGTGATAATGTTATATTAATTAAATCTGAAACAACTTTTGCATTTCCTATCTTTTCAATCTTATTATGTACACCATAAAACTCAAAAAAACTTCCTACTTGCATTAATACTAATGTATTTGTTCCATACTTTCTCTCAAATTCTTCTTGATAATCAAAATAGATTTGTATCATTGTGCGCTTTTCATACTTTTCTATTAAATTACATTCATTATTATAAATAAAAATATTGTAATCATTTATGTTTAAAATTTCAATATATTTTCGAGATTTTTCAATATTAAATGATATAGAAAAATAATTCGCATATTTTTCAGGATTTAAACGCATTAATTTAGAAACTTTATCTAAATTATTTAATGAAATAATATGATATAAATCATTTTCTTTAAAAAAATATAAATCATTAGAAGTATTATGTTTTTTTTGCTCTTTTACAAATGAAATAAAAGTATTATTCATTTTTATTTAAAAATAAATAATTATATATTTAACTTATTATTTAATATAATAAAAATCTTTATATTAATTTTTTTTAAACAAAATCATTTTATAATTTTATAATTTTATAAAGATTTTTATATAAAATATATTTTTAAATATTAGTATAATGCAAAATTCATATCAAGCACCTGTTTTAAATAATGGATATTATGATGTTCCTATCCAAAATGCATATTCTAATCCAAATATGATGGCTAATCATTATCCAGAAGTTAGCCAACAACAATTTAATCCAATGATACAAAATAGTTATCCTCACGATGGTTATGTTATTCAACCATCTAATTTAGAAACATTTATTGGAAGTCGCGAAAGCACATATAAATATGTTAGTAATAGTGGTTATAATACTAATCCATATGTTATGTCTATTAATCATAGCAACGACCAATTTCCAGCACAAGTTTATACTAATACAGGTGTTCAACTTCGTGTCGATCCAAGAATGAGCTCTTCAAAAATAGAAGATTCCGCATATAAAGCTAAATCACAAATGATGGGTGGTGGTTATGGACAACAATTTATGCCTAATAACCCTTTCACCATACCTCAAATGGGAATGAATTATTATAATCCATCATCAGGGATGGGAATGTGGTCTTTTGAACCACCATATGCCGAACAAGGTCCTACATTTCCCGCTGTTCCAGCTCAAGTTTTTAATCCAATGATGCAACAACCAAATATGATGCAAGCAAATATGATGCAAGCAAATATGATTCAAGCAAATATGTATCAACAACCACATATGATGGGAGGAGGACAAAGACCAACACCAACTATTAGAATTCGCGATGATGATAATGATTCAGATGATGAAGTTAAAGATAAAAAATCAACATCAATTAAAGCTTTAAAACGTGAAAAGAAGAATAAAAGTTCATTAGAAAAATTAAATGATTTTTTAACAAGTAATAGCACTATTTATTGGTTAGTTGTTTTATTAGTCGTTTTAATTATTGCTTTTATTGTTAAATCACTTTATGTTAATAAATAAAAAAAAAATAAATAAAATAAAAAAATAAATAAAATAAAAAAAAAATTATTAGTATTATACTAATATATTATAATATATTAGTATAATAAAAAAATAAAATGAGTTGTAATAGAAATCCAATTTATTATGTTTATCCAAATAAAGATGGTAGCTGTCGTCCCGTTCAAATAAATTGTCCAACTGGTTATACCGGTTATACCGGTTATACTGGTATGGCTGGAAGTGCATCTAATACTGGTGCTACTGGTGCTACTGGTTATACTGGTTCTATTGGTGCTACTGGTTATACAGGTTATACTGGTTATATAGGTGCTACTGGTTATACAGGTGCTACTGGTGCTACTGGTTATACAGGTTATACAGGAGAAACTGGTGCTACTGGTCCCATAGGAGAGACAGGTCCATCATTATGGACACAAAATGAAACAATTATTTATTATAATAGTGGTAATGTTGGAATTGGTAATACTAATCCACAAACTTCATTAAGTGTTTCAGGAAATACTTACATTAGTGGAAATCTTCAAGTAGGAAGTAGTAGTATATATTTATTAGGAAATGAAAATAGATTAGGTATTGGAAAAATTCCAAATTCATTATATGCTTTGGATTTATTGGGTAATATTAATATAACTGGAAATATTTATCAAAATGATACATTATTTAGTGGCAATATATCAAATGCTCCTGATAAATATGAGAGATTACTTTATACAAATTCATATTATGCAAATGATAATAATAGAGATATTCAAGTTGCATTAGATGATTCAGGTAGTTCGCAAGGTATTGTTGTATATGTTGGTTCAGGAAGTTATGGAGGAACTGATTTATTAATTACAGATCGTATTAATATTGGTATTATTGGACCTATTCCTGGTGGAACTACTTTAACAGAATTACCTGTAATGGCAATGTTATCAGGAAGTCGTGGTATTCAAATAAGTGGAACATCATCAACACGTATTAAAATGACTGGATTACAAGTTAAAGGATTAACTACAATTAGTGGAACATTAGGTCGTCATTATTTCCATAAAATGATGTTTGAAGGTGGTTTTACATTTAGTGGTTCAACAACAAATTTCATTATTTTTGAAGAGTGTGCATTCGCTTCATCATTAACAATTCCTAACACATTTGCTGGTGTCATTTATTTCATTCGATGCGATTTAGGTAATATCAATATTTCAAATAGTGCTGTTTCATCTTTACAAGTTCTTATTTATGATTGCACTAATTTATATAGCTTTTCTATGGGAAATATGACACTACTTTCACAAAACTATTTAACATCCGGAACATCTCGTATTGATGTTACCAACGTTTATTATACCGGTAATATATATCAAAATAGTGTTTTACAAAATGTTTCTACTACTCAATCTTCTATTACCGTTTCCGCTACTACATCTGCTCCAACATTAGGAACACGTAGTATAGAACAAATAAATTATCGCACTATTGGTGATAAACGTCGTGTCTCTTATCGCCTTGGTTGGGCTGCTGGAACCGCTGGAAGTGGTGATTATTTATATACTTTACCATCTGGTATATCTTTTAATACATCTTCCGGATATAATCCTACTTATACTGGAACTATATGGTCTCCATCGGTAAATGCTATGGCACTTTATTTAATTCCTATTTCAGGAGGAATAACTCAATTAAGTGATTGGTCATCAATAGGTTATGTCATTCCTTATTCATCAACTACTTTCCGTTTAGCTTTCACAAATAATAATACAAATTCATTTAATCTTCATAGTTCATCATGGTTTAATTTCACATCAGAAGGTTTAATTAGCATCGAATTTGAAATATTTGTTTAAATATATTTTTTCATATAATAATTTGTTAATAAATAATTATTTTATTAACAAATTTTAAGTATATATAACTTAATTTACATAATATTATAATCTTTTAATCTTTTAATAAAAGGGTCTTCATCATTCATCATATTATTATTTTCTTCAACATTTATTGTAAAAAAATCATTAAATCCACTATTTATCTTATCCTCATTAGGAAAAGACGAAAAATTACTTTTATTAAATACTTGATTATATGAAATATTATCTGTTTTTCTGTATATAAGATTTGGTTTAGGTTTGGCTGTTTCAATACCTTTAACTAATTTAATATTATTTATTTCATTTTTATAAATATTTGTTATAGATTTACCATTTAATTTATCATTTATATAATACTCTTCTATTAAAATATTTCCATTTTTATCATATTTTAATGAAATACCATTTTTCATATTATTTACATATGTTACTTCTAAATATATTTTACCATCTTCATAATAATCTTTTTTCACACCTTCTTTCATCCCATTTACATAAGTAATCTCACTTTTTACTTTATTATTTTCATAATATTCACAATAAGTTCCATTATATATTAAATCCTCTTTATAAATTATTTCATTTTTATAAATTAATTTATTTTCATCATCATATTTATATAATATACTTACTCCTTCTCGTTTTCCATTTTCATAATTAATCTCCTTTTCCACATTATTATTTTTATAATATATACATAATCCATTTAATATATCATCTTTATAATACGATTTTTCAATAAGATTTCCACTTTCATCATATTTTAATGAAATACCATTTTTCATATTATTTACATATTTTGTTTCAATATGTATTTTATTATTTTCATAATATTTTTTACATAATCCATCTTTTAATCCATCTTTATATTCATATATTTTCATAATATTTCCATTAGTATAATATTCCATATAAATACCATATAATTTACCTTTGTCATAATTTCCAATACTTTTTATTTTAGAAAAAATATTATCATAATATAATTTAATATTTTCTCCATGTAATTCTCCATCAACATAATCATATGTTATACTATTATCTAAACTTTTATTTATATCAAAAGATATAATATTTTCACTATTACATAATTGACATTCTAATATTATTTCATTACTCTCAGGATTTGTTCCAATCTTCCCTTTAATACAATCACTACACCATATTGAATGATTATTTGATTTATGACAAATTATATGAAGCTCATCTTCAACACAATTTTCACCACATAAACGACACTTATGCATTTTTTTTTTATTTATTTAATTATAATTTAATTAAGTAAAAAGTTCTTTATATTAAAAAATTAAAAATTAATATTCATCTTTTAATTCTTTATAACGTTCTTTAATAGATAAATAATATTCAATATTATATGGCATTGGTGGAGGTAATTTTTTTGTATTTAATTTTTTATTTTTAAATATTTGTTGAATATCATCTTCATAATTATTTATTATACTAATTGTTGTTTGGATACATTCATCACGAGTTCTAATATTTTTAGGAACATCTGAATCATAAATAAATTTCTTTTCATTTACATCATACTTTTTAAATATTGTATCAAATTTATATTTATTTAAATTTATTCTATAATAATCTTTTATATGATTTAATTTAGCTTGCGCCTCTTCATCTTGTAAATTTACTATTTTATTTGCTACACTACCCATCTTTTCTAATAAAACATATACAGCTTTATCATTTGGTAATACTGATAAATTATTTTTTGTATAAAATATTGCATTATTATTATCAAAATATATATTTTTATTTTCATCATTTTCTAATATTAAATTTAACATATTATCATATAAATAAAAATCATTATAATTCAATTTATCTAAATCAATATGGTCTATACTATATCCTTCTAAAAAGAAATCTCGCAATTTCAATTTATAATTCCCATAATCATTATGATTATTATTTTGTATATTATTATTTTGATTATTTATTATAATTTGACTATGTTTATTTTCAGTTTTTATATCTTCGCATTTTTTTATATATTCATTAAATAATTTCTTTTTATGACATAATTTATCATTTTGTAAATGATTTATAAAATTAAACTTTTTTCTATATTCTGTATCACAACCATAACACTTAAATATTACTTTTTTACCCTTATATTCATTTATCTTATCTATATTATTTATACTTATTATATAATATATTTCATTATCTATAATCATATAATCTTCATTCTCTATTTTTGTTATATTTTCTAAATTTTTATTTTTTAAATCATTTTCTTCTATTTTTAAATTATATTCTTCTATTTCTAAATCTTGCTCTTCTATTTTTAAATCATATTCTTCTATATTTTCTATTTTTAAATCACATTCCATATTTTCATTATTTGTTATATAATATTTTTTATCATTATTTATAATATTATAAATATCACTATCATCATCTATAATATTTATTTCATCATGAAAATTTAAAATATATTTAATTAAAACACTTTCTGGATAATGTTTTAATGTATGATTTGTATAATATCTTTTATTTATAGATAATCTCTTATAATCATCTATTGTATATGAATTTGTTTCACAATATTTTATATCACATATATTCTTTCTTTCATAATGTTTTATCATATCCGTTTTCAAAAATGATCGATATAAACATCTATGACATATAAAAAATGAATTATCTTTTGTAAATTTCATTATTACTATTATTTTAATATTTTTTCTTTTTATATTAAAAATTAAAATTTCATAAATTAATTTTTTAAAAATCATAAAAAAGTAAAATTACATAAATTTAATTTAAAAAAAATCTCAAAAAATTAAAATTTCATAAATTAATTTTAAAAAAAATCATAAAAAAGTAAAATTACATAAATTTAATTTAAAAAAAATCTCAAAAA
>VFQS010000985.1_pt1 | contig 28002 bp, 14 predicted proteins | sample 3512361 | NCBI WGS metagenome assembly VFQS01 (sample SAMN10412375, study PRJNA504923) | tailings metagenome | isolation source: Relicate 1 Philex TSF3 active mining | place: Philippines
GAAGATAATATTGAAAATTTAAAAATGATAAAAGCTAATAGTTTTAATAGTAAAATAATGGGTGAATTTATAAGAAAGTTAAATTTGATATCATATAACAATAGGGATTTAATACAAGATACTTGGACTGGATCTGGTAAAAAATACGAACACGACAGCGATGAAGAATTTATGGCAATATTATTAGATGATCCTGAGACTCAAAAAATTATAGAGGCTAATAAAAATACTAATAACGATATAGATTCTGATAGCGACAGTGAAGCTCGTCCCCAACTGGTATTTGCAAGTAATAAAACAAAAAATAAAAATATCGAATTATAAAATAATTTTTCCAAATTTTTTGGGGCCAAAAAAAGGCACACAGGGCGTGTGTGTAAAAGTTATATAAGTTATATAATTTTTAAAAATATATAAGGATATAAATTCTAAGTTATGTATATAACAATAAAAGTTTTATGGAATATATATGTAATATTTGTATTAAACAGTATTCTTCTTATCAAAGTCTATGGATACACAATAAAAAATATCATAATAAAACTCCTCAAAAATCCTCATCTGATCCTCAAAAATCCTCACAAAATACTTGTAATTACTCATTAACACAATTACCAAATGAGGATAAAAATAATAAATTAACTTGTGGTTATTGTAAAAAAATTTTTTCAAGAATTGACAACTTAAAAAGACATCAAATAAAATGTGATAAAAATAAATTTGAAAAGTATGATCAAGAATTAGAATTTCTTAAAAATAAAGTTTATGAATTGGAAAATAAAAAATCAAATACAAAATTAACAACAAATATTAAAGTTAATGGTCAGTTTATTAATGGAAATAATAAAATGGATGTAGGTTCAAAAATAATTATAAATAAAACTGGAACTGAAAATATGGATTTATTAAATTATAATGAAGTTAGTACAATATTTGATAATGAAATATCCAGTGTTATTAAATTAATTGAGTTGGTTAATTTCAGTGAAAACAAGCCAGAAAATCATTCCTTCTGCTCAACAGCATTAGAAAGCCCCTATTTATCATTCTACAATACTGATACAAATTCAGTTAACAAAGAAAGAAAAAGACATTTTTTTGAGGAAGTTATTTGTAAAAGTATACAGAACCATGAAATATTATACAAAAAATTCAAATTAAAATTTAATTTGGATAAAAGAAAAAAAATAGAAGATAATATTGAAAATTTAAAAATGATAAAAGCTAATAGTTTTAATAGTAAAATTATGGGAGAATTTATTAGAAAGCTTAATTTAATATCATACAATAACAGGGATTTAATACAAGACACATGGACCGGGTCAAATGATAAAAAGTACGATAACGATAGCGATGAAGAATTCATGGCAATATTATTAGATGATCCTGAGACTCAAAAAATTATAGATGCTAATAAAAATACTAATAAAGATATAGATTCTGATAGCGACAGTGAAGCTCGTCCCCAACTGGTATTTGCTAGTAATAAAACAAAATCAAAAAATAATGATATAGATCTATAAATTAAAGGTTAATACCTAATATTTAATTTATAAATCAAATTCCAATTGAGCTTGTTCAACAAATCGAAGATTAGTAGTAGAATCTAAGCATAACTTAGATTGTTCTTTTATAGAACCAGTATTTACAGCCATTGAATAGAAATCACTTAATGGCATAATATGATTTGAATAAAATTTATTACATATTTCTAATCTTAAATAATGAGCTTCTTCTATGGTATCAGCTAATATAATATAGCTAATTGCCAAATCATTAGATTTTTGACCGGGTCTGTCCAATCGCCCTTTCATTTGGGGTAACTTATCTGGTTCAGGAGGTCTTGATAAAATATGATTAAATCCTACTAAATCGTTTAATCCATAAGTACCATTTGCATATGAAACAACAACATGAGTTTTACTGATGTCTGGATATAAGCCAACATTTTCTAATTCACTAATTTTTTCAGCTTCTTTTTTACTTGTCGCGTATATTAATATTTTAACATTTGGATCTGTTTTTGTTAACTGTTTTATATACTTATTAAAAATTTCAATGTAATTTACTTCATCTCTAATTAGTTTTTCAAGACTTGAATATTTAAGTTCATTAGAAATATCCATTTGATTAATTTTATTATAATTTTCCATAAATTTTTTATCAGGTTTTTCTTTTAATAAAGTTTCCGCCCAAGTTCTTTTTGTTAGGGGCAAATTAACTTTAATACTATCGTATAATATTGTATCCAAATATTCCTTATTTTCAGGTAACCCTGTATCTAACATTTTTAACATATACAATAATTTATCAAATCTGGTTCTAAAAAATGTTGCACTTAATAACAACACTCCAAATTTAGAATTAATTACTTGTTTCCAAGCTTCCATTGTTTGAATAGCTTCTTTATTTTGAACAGTTAAACATTCATCAACTATAACAAATGCCCAGTCTTCTTTTATTCCATGTTCTCTATTTCTACCCATAGTTGTAATATAAATATTTGCCATATTATCATTATATGTATTAACAAGTGATCCATCAGCATTTTGTGTAATATAATTTAAATTTACAAAATGTTTATTTATTTCATCAATCCATGTTTTATATAATTTTTCAGTTGGTAACAAAACTAAAAATTTATTTGTACTATTTGATTTATTAAACAATTCAACACATGTGGCTAATGCAGTAAGTGTTTTACCAGCACCAACATTTGATGCATCACCAAAACCTTTTTTACCCTCATTAATATTTTGAATAATAAAATTTACAGTTGTTTTTTGATGATTCCATAATTTTGTTTTCATTTCAACTTTTGCATATTTAATATTTTTATTTATTTCAGTATTTTCAATTAAATAATTTAAATCTCTTAACATTGAATAGAATGAAGGGTTTGATTTGTTTGCCAAAAATTTAAGTTCTCCTTTTGGAATTAATGTATTTGGATAACAATAATTTATTAAATTTAACATTGATAAATATTTGCCTTCATATATATAGTCAACACTTTCATCCATTTTATCACCCATTCTTGTTACTTGACTAATAGTTATAATATTATCGTACGCGGTTTGGATTTTAACTAAAACCCCTTTAACAATATCAACATTAATATGTGATTTAAATTGTTTAAGATCAATTAATTTCTCTTCTAATTTCTTTTTTCTGCATTCACAATTACAATCCATTAGGTTTAATTCATCGTATATTCCTAACATATTTTTTATAATTAAATAGTCTTTAATATTTGGTTCAATATATTCTGCTTGGTTATTAGTTTCAACTAATTTAGAACCATCGAACCATTCTAATGTAATTTGATTTTTATTTGATTCGACTACTGGTTTACCCATATCATTTAATCCAATTTTAATATAATCATCCAATAACCATTTCCATCCAAGTACGCAATCGCATTCTTCTATTTTAACAGGTTGCTTGTGGTCTTTTAACCATGAATATACACGTTTGATATTATTTGAATAGTCTTCAGCTTTCAAATATTCTTCTGAATTAACATATTTAATTTGAATGGGACTATTAGAATCAACCCAATCTTGATAACTAAATATAACTTCTAATACTTTTTCTCCAGATTTTAGTACAGGAATTCTAATTTTTTTTCCAAATATTTTTAAAAACAAAATTCTTTTTTCATAATTTGTTAATTTTATTTGATTAATTTTATTTTGTTGATTTATTTCTTTACTATTTAATACTTTTTGTTCATTAGACGAAAAATCAACAATATCAAATAAATTTATATATTCGCCCCAATATTCTTTTTGAATATAAAACATTTTTTTAACATATATTGAATTGATCATTTGATTTGTTATTTCATTAGGTTTTCTATTATTAAATTTACTATTTAGCTCCCAAACTAAACTTGAAATTTGTTGCGTTGATAATTTGGATCTTAAAATTGATTGTAGTTTTAAAATCATATTAGGATAACAATGAATATCAACCCCGGTATATTTAGGTGTGAAACCATTTGAACATTTTAAGCATTGGACATTGGTTTGATTTGGTTTTATGTCAACTGGTTTATATTTGCCTCCTAACATATCAAAATATTTTTTAATCATAATACCATCTCCTGACATTTTAGGCATGTATTGATGAGATAAATAGATAATATTTTGATGTAAAGTATTTGATTCATTGAATTCTGGTTTTGATTCTTTATAATTGCGCCATTCATGATAATCTGAAGGATCATCTGCTTTAGTTATTAAACTAGTTAATTCAATTAATTTAGTTAATAATTTGTCATTAATAACATAGTCTGGCTCTTTATTACAAATAAATGCTAAGGCTAATATATCAAATAAATTTAATATTTTAAAATTACTATCATAATAGTATCTAAAATCTTCAATACAAGTAATAAACAATCTCCAAAATAATTGTCTTGATCCAGAAACTTTTAAATATTGTTGTTCTGGTAAATTATAAGGTCTAGCTCTAGCTAGTTTATTTATTGTATCAATAACAATACCTGTTGAACATGAGCCATGTCTAATACATTTTTGAAGAGTTGAACTTAATAGTCCGACCGAATATTTTTTAAGTTTTAAATCAGCTATTTTATCATCCGAAATAAAATGATCTAATGGATTAAAACATATTACCATGTTTGGAGAATTTTCACTTAAATATTCTACACAATGTGTTTTATTAATAGATTCAAAATTTATAAATGTAGCAATTTGTTCTGAATTAATATTAACAATAATTGAATTTAAATGTTTGTCTTTGGATAAATTCTTTGTTAAGATTATATTATCCTTTTGCATTTTTGTCATAGAATAAATACAACAATAAGTGGTAGGAGGCTTTCCTCTTCTCCAATCTAATGTATCTATTGCTTGATGTAATTCTTTACCAGACTTAAATATTTTACCTAACCAACTAGAAGGAACAACGTTTGCACCAACATCTGTGATTTCAACTGGTTCTAAAATTGTATCGGATCTTACAAGTAATAATCTTGATTCTAAGTTATTCAAATAAAAATTCCAAGTTAATTTTTTAAAAGGTTCAAAATCTATTTTACAAAGTCTAAACCATTTTACAATTAAATATAATAAAACTTCATAACCGTGAGATATAAACTCTTCTTTTAATTGTAATAATCTAATAGCGCTGTCATATTCTTCAACTAAAATCAAATCAATAGTTTTAATAATTATTGCGTCTGTAATTAGAGGTTTAATAGGTTGAAGAACTTTGACGGTAAATTGATAAAATTCACCATTTCTATTTAATTTAAGAATTGTATTAGAATCACAACCAGTTGTACCAACACAATCATAGTCTGGTGATTTTCTAGACGGGGGTGTGTGATCTTTTATTAACCCCATTATAGCTTCATAATTTGATTTTAATACTTCCATTATTATAATCAAACTATTAACGTTTAAATATTAAATTCAATATTTATTAAATTTAATGAATTATATGAATTATCAAAATAATTGATCAAGATATTCTTTGGCTTTCTTTTTAATTATATTTTGTTCTGATTCAGATTTATTATCCCAGTGTTTGACTTGTCTGGCTACAGCATAATTAGACTTGAGCAAGTTTCTATGTTTGAAAATAAAATTATAATATAAAGCATCCCAAGTTTCGGACCAACCATCATCTTTTTTGACTTTAAAAGTACTCATTTTATTAATGTAATTAGATGATGAAAAATAAGGTCTAGTCATCATAATGGGAGTTGCAAATTGACTCATACCATAAACATTAGCAACCATGACCCAATCATAAGCATCAATTGCCCATTCCATAAAAATTCTATAAACTTCATCTGGATCAACTAAACATAATAACATAAAATTTCCCAAGTACATCAATCTTTCAATATGATGAGCGTATGCATATTTAACAATTTTATTTATGATAGAATCAATGGGTTTAATATTTGTTTGACCAGTCCAAAACTTGTCATTTAGTTTGTTTGTATGTTTAAGTTGATTTGATGTTTTCATTTTTTCACCTTCAAAAATATAAAGCAAATATACATAATTTCTCCATCCTATAACTTGACGAATAAAACCTTCAAACGACTCTAAAGGAATTGACTTTTTATGTTCCAAGTAATATTCATAAGATATTGTAACAACTTCATCGTCTGTTAATAACCCAATATTCATCATAGGACTGAGCACGCTATGAAATACAAATGGTTCAGATTCACTAACAGCATCTTCATATGCTCCAAATTTTCCTAATCTTTCATCTAAAAACTTATTAAGCCATGCTTTGGAACCTTTTGAATCTATTGGATAAATAAAGTTATCAAGCGAACCATAATTATCAGGCCAATTTTTATTAACATAATTAATAGCTTCTTTGATGTATTTATCTGATTTTGCTTTATTTACAGTTGGAGGAACTTTGTAATTAGGTGGTAAAGGAAGTCTATTGGCTGAATCAAATGACCATTTACCTCCTGTAGGTTTATCATTTGAATCAATTAAAATAGATAGTTTTTTTCTTTGATACTTATAAAATTCTTCATGAGAATACTTGGAGTTTTTATAAATTAATTTTTTAACAGTATCAAGTTCATTTGTTCTAATTAAAAAGTTTTTATTTTCTATAATAATTAGTTTTTTACCAAAAATATTTTCCAATTTTTTTTGAAGTGGAAAATCCCCAGGATAAAAAATTGTTACGGAATCATTTTCTGACTTTAGGGATTTATAAAAAGAGTTTGTAACTTTATCGCAATCAATGTATTTAACATTAATTTTTTTCTTTTTTAATGTATCATAATATTTTTTCATACTTGCTCTATGATAAGCAAGTTTAAGTTTATGAAAATCAAAATCACAAAAATATCTATGATCTTCAATTAAATAAACTGGTGTAGACTTTGGTAAATTTTTAAGGTGACTTATATCAGAATACAATTGGGTTGGAAATATTAAAAATGTCATAAGTTATATTGTTATTATAATAATAGAATATAATATGTTTTTAATTAATTAAATTAAAATTAAAGTAATTGATTAAATTGATTTAAGGTTAGATTTGAAGTTGTTAGTTTCGCTAATTAAATTAATTGAGTTGATTGTAGCAACTCATTATTTTAATGAGTTACTTATCTATAGCGCCGCGTAAAGGCAAGACCCAAAGGGTCCTGAGGCTCAAGATTTTATCTTGAGACGCTCCACTTCATATTCGCTATAGTGTACGGTTGTTTAGGCGGCCGTACCCGCATTTTTATTTTGTTTTTTTATTTATTGAACACAGAAACACAAGAAGAAAAACAAATAACATATAACAGAAAACGAGAAAACATATAAGAGATACATAAAACGAAAAACACATAAATATTTAATGTACAGTAGAGTGGAGAAGAAGAGAAGTCATTTAAGCGTAGACCTCTTGAGCAGAACCAACTTGCATAGGAGTAAAGCCATGGCGCTTAGCCTTGGAACCAGCATTGGGAACAACAGGAGCCTCGACTTGTTGCGAAGAGTGCAACTTGGAGACAGCCTTCTTGACCTCCTTGGCATCCTTGAGGGCCTGTTTGTTGTTCTTTTTGTCTTGGAGACGCTTCTGAACTTCTTCAGCAGACAAGCGAGTAGCCTTCTTGGATTCCTTTACAGGAGCAGCCTTAACTGGCTCTACGACCTTGGTCTCAGTCTTGGTCTCATCTTTGTAGTTGCCAATAGCATCCTGAAGGGAAGGGATGTTGGTGCTAAACTTGTGAACAGATGATTCAGCAAAGACACCAGTCTTGGAGCATCCAGTAACAAGGAAGCCAATGATCCAGTCGTAGGATGACTGCTTCTCGTACTTGCTGGTAACGGTGTCGCCGTACATGATGTTCCAGCAATCGGCAGACTTGTTTGCAACACCATCAGTTTTGACAAGCTTGAGGTTCATGGCACGGCATGCCTTGGTCTTCTTGTAGATGTTGAGAGCCTTCATGACAGTCTCAGCCTTGGACTCAGAAGCAAAAGGACCAAAGTAAACCTTGCGAATAACCACATCACCGTTCTTGCGCTCCTCAGATGTTTGCTCACGGTAGACATAGTAGTCAAAAGCACGGCCAATGGTGGTCATTGCATTGAGAGGAAGAGCCTTCTTAGGCTTAGCGTTCAACTCGTCAATACCAGAACTGAAGTCGAAGTTGTTAAAGTTGGGGACAACATCAGACTCATCAGAGCAGACGGAGCTGCAGTCAGAGTCGGAGTCAGAGGAGTCGGAGGAGTCGGAGGAGTCAGAGTCAGAGTCAGAGTCAGAGTCAGAGTCAGAGTCAGAGTCAGAGTCAGAGAAACCCCCTAAAGACAATCGAAGTCTTCTCCAAAGATATTTCGACAAGAGAAAGTAGAAATCTTTTTCATATAAAAGATTTCTTATACCTTTTGCGCCTTCTTTCTTCCCTTTTTAGGCTTTTCTACCGGTTGAGATGCCTCCGCAACCTTCTCTTCGGATACGTGTGATTTCGGCTTTCTACTTTTCTTGACTTTTACTTCCGGTTCCACTTTAGAATCCTCTTCCGACTCAGCTTGGAATTCTTGTGATTTCGGCTTCCGACCCTTTTTAGGCTTCTCTTCCGACTCAGCTTGGAATTCTTGTGATTTCGGCTTCCGACCCTTTTTAGCCTTCTCCTCTAGATTTTCTTCAGGCTCCACTTTAGAAGCCTGTGTTTTCGGCTTTCTACTTTTCTTAACTTCTTTCTCTTCCGACTCGGCTTGAGATGACTTTGTTTTCGGTTTACGACCCTTTTTAGCCTTCTCCTCTAGATTTTCTTCAGGCTCCACTTTAGAAGCCTGTGTTTTCGGCTTTCTACTTTTCTTTACTTTTTCTTCCACCTGAGTTTTAGCTTCCGTAACCTTCTTCCCTCTCTTTGGTCCGGGGATTTCGATCTTGCTACGCTCGAGATGGAGTTGGTCGACTTTTTCCGGCGAAGTCTGCTTGAGCTTGAGAAAGTGGATGGTCTTCCACGCGTCAAGCTGACAAATCGCGTCCGACACGTCGTCCTTCTTCTTTAGACTCTTGACATAGTCCGCTAGCTCACTCTCCCCCCGAGAAAGAAGTAGTTGTTGCGCCTTAATTACCGACCACTTCTTGCGCTGGTATTTGGTCATCTTGGTTTCGTCAAAGAGCTTGGTCTTGTTCTTGCTACTAAACGAGACCACATTCTTTCCCTTGAGAACAAAGTAGGACTGAAGGGCGTGATCGACAAACTGTGCTTCCGGATTGGCTCGCAGCTGCTTCTCAATCACATAGTAGTCACAGTCTATCGTCAAGGTGTCGAGGTAGTCAAACAAGCGCTTGAGAAATACGACAGACACTCTCTCTTTCTTGCTCTCGGTCAAGTCCACACGGCGGAGGTAGAGCCCCTTTCCGGTTTCGTATTCCGTAAATTCTTCAATGTAAACCCCGAGGTTCACCTTGCCTACGTCAATCGAACACACTCGAGTCATTTCTTACCTTTACTCGAGGTATTTAAGCGGTTAATAATTCTTTAAATTCTTCGTAAGAGTCGTAGTGCTGGAGAAGCTGAAACTCCATACACATCTGAAAGGAATACAGCTGAACGAGCAGGTCACTGTTTGGGCGGAGCGACTCGCTATTGGGCAACCGGAATTTGCGCTCCAACCACTTGGGAATCCACTTCTCGCACAGGTTGAAGCAGTAGTTACTGTTGGTATAAATCATGTACTTTCTCTCTGAAAACTTGCGGAGAAAACACAGCATCTCCATCAAAGCGCGGATCTCATTGCGGTATTTGTCTTCATCCTCTTGATCACCCTGAAGGACAATTAGCTCGCCGTCATTCGGAATGGACAGCTTCCACTCCTTCTCGTCGATAAAGGCGTACACGTTCACGGGTTCCATCTTTTTTAAAGCTCTTTCTTAGCCTAGTCTTTAATCATTTTTTAAAAAATGAGGTTAAAAAAGTTATCTCGAGGAAGGATAAAGGATGTCTATCGATCGTATTAATGCTGCCAAGCGTCTTGTAGATCGCCCCATTCGAGAGAACCGGCTATTGTCTCTCCCTGACAAGAAGTTGCTCGCCAAACAAATCCTCTCCGAAAAGAAAGAATCTAGACAACTCGAGCTCATCCGCTTGGCAAGCGCCATCCGTCTTTCAGACGACTCAGTGGCTGAAGTCGTATCGGATTTGCTAGCTGGTGGAACTGACCCGATGGAGATGGTGTATAAAAAAAGATACCACACTCCGGAAGTCGTTCCACAGCAGTATGCCTCTCGGATGAACTTGGTTGCTCATCACAAAGAGTGGGTAGACGTGTATTATCTACTCGACCAGATGGTGGGATACCGTTTTCAGAACGGAGAGACATTTGAGGTTGGTGATAAGATCAAGGTGTAAAGGTAAACTAGTTTCAAAGTAGAAACTAGTTTTAAGAATGCGTTTGGGAGTGTTTTGCAGTAGTAAACCGGAACTCGCTAATGTGTTTCGCGACTCGACCCGCGACTTGATTGCTCATCTCGAAAAGTCAGGCATCGTCTCCACCTTTGTCTATGGCGGTGGGAATGACGGGATTATGGGATTACTCCGAGAGTATGCGACCCTCCCGATTGTAGGACACAATCTGCCGCGTTGGAATCCGCTACCGGATGAAAGAGTCTACTCTACATTACGAGAGAGGCAAGCGGGTCTAATTGACGACTCGGATGGCTATCTTGTGTTGGCGGGAGGAGTGGGGACTCTATACGAGCTGTTTCAGGTGTTGTGCGAGAACGACGTAGAGAAAAAGGGAAAGCCAGTGGTGATTTACGATCCGGCAGGCGTGTTTGACCCGCTACAAGAGTTACTTGACCGGATGACGGCTTGGCGGTATATCTCGGTCCGACCGAAAGTGTGTATTACGGATCAGCTAGAGGAGGTTAGTCGGTTTCTTCAACCCAAATAGGTCTCGGACGAAAACCTTTTCTAGTGCGAAGACGCTAGAAAAAGATTTTACTCTAGACCAAGAAATACGATTTGCTAGGTTTTACTATGATCTCAGGGATGATCTAGAAGAGGCCTATTTCCACCGAAACCCAAAGATTCCTAGAATAAGATTCAATATCCCTTTGAAAATAGAAAGTCCTAACCACGCCGAGAGAAACAGGATAAGCAGAATGATAAGGAGAATCACGAGCAACACGGTTCCAATGCTTCCCCCTCCTCCCGTTGTCGGTGACGGAGAGTTGGTCGGAACCGGAACCGTCTGCTGCGCACAGCTCGTCTGTAGCGCTTCTAGCTCCGCTTGCGCGACTCTGCCCGGATAGTTGTGGGCAAGCCAATACTTGTCACAGGCCGAAAGGTAAAAGTTTACCCGCTCGATCTCCTGAACTACTTGTGGAGTCGGGTTCAAGAGTAGCTGACTTGGGATGTAATACTTCATCACACTCTTCCCATCAAACGCGCTCCCATTCATACCGCTAGCCGAGTACGTGTCAATGATGTTATAGTCTACATCCTCTCTCGACCAGTTGTTGGGTGGTCCGGTAAAGATGGCATAGACATAGTCCCGATTCCAAACCAGTGGGTTTTGGAATGGCGTCTGGTGCTCGTGAATCATACCTACGGCGTGACCAAACTCGTGGGTGATGGTGGTGCCCTCACCCGGATAACCTCCTTGGTCAAAGCTACCTGGAGTGGTGTAGGAGATGTTGTTGTATACAAACGTGTGGTTGGTCGGCGCGTCCATCCACCCAAAGTTCATCGTCTCGTTCAGGCCTCCCCAATTCTGTAGCGCGTCCGTTCCCAAGCGCGAGTAGCAACCGCCGGATGGATCAAAGCAGATTCGGATATTGGCCTGACTTCCCTGTGAAGGGTTTAGGTTCCATTGAAAGGTAAGAGAGACATAGGGAGCGAATTGGTCGGTAATGACTTTGGCAACCCACGCTCTCTTCCACTCCCAACTACTGGGATTAAGCTGCTCGTTCGAGTTGATAGGGAGGAAGCCGACGGTGATGGTGGTGTTGGGTGTCCACAGCTTTGAGAGCATAAAGGCAGCCTTGAGTTTTTCAAAGTCAGTGTCTTTGGTATGGAAGAGAGTCTGTAGACCGCGGAGAGTATGCGTTTGCATCTTTCGGTCTTGCGGAGACACAATATCCACACACATCTTTCGGAGATGGGGGTCGGTCAGCGTGAGACCGGAAGAGCGCTGAAAGGGGTTGGTGAGTTCGGTGATACTTGACATTATGTTGAGAATAGTCAACATAATAATTTTATTCTTCGTATATTACCTCTATCTCTTTCCGAGTTCTTGAAAGAATTTTAGGCTGTCGTAGTTATACACGACGCTTACGGCGGAGCTTAAAGGTCTCGTCCTGAGACTGCTCTTGTGGTTGAGCCGGTGCGTTAATCACAGGCGGTAAAGGCGCTTGAACCGGGGCGGGACGGTGGTCAGGAATGGCAGCAGGTTGGGGGGCGGCTTTGTGCTCTACCTCATCCTCATACTCGTCTTCGTATTCGATTTCGGCCTCGAGTTGAGCCATTGCTCTCTCTTTGGGGAGTTGGTGGTGCTTGACGCCGATGATACACGGGACAGAAGGGGCGGCGGGAGCAGCGTGAATGCGGAATGACATCTTTTCATATATATTGCGAAAAAAAAATTTAGATAAACATAGTTAAACTTTTCGGTATGGAGTAGAATAGCAATGGAGCGTCAGGTAGAGATTATGACCTTGTTTAAGAAGAACTTGCTAGAGTTCTTTGATGACCTGATTGAGCAGTATCCACAGGAGGCGGACTTGATCATGTATCGTTTCTTTCTATCGGAGCAAATCCCGGTGGAGACGTTGATGCAACGCTTTATCCACTTTGTGCTGCCACACCGCCAGCAAATCTCTTCGAGAGACGAGGCGTTCTTTATCTCGAATGACAATATCTTTGGGTCATCCCCGAAAGACAAGGTAATCCACTTTAAGAACCTGTACCTCGGAATGAATGAGGAAAACCGCGAGATGCTGTTTCAGTGGTTTGACTCGTTCTTGATGCTAGTCGACAAGTACCGTGAGTGCGCGTGAGAATATATATTAGATGAAATATATATTTAGCACCAGAAGCAGAGCCAGTCCAATACAGCGGCGGCCGCGTTTCTAATAGCATCTACCACAGGACCGACCACCGAGTTAATAATCCAACTTGCCACATCTGCTATAAATCCTATGACAGCTCCTACCAAGTCAGCGAAAAAGGTTAAAATAGACAATCCAATTTCTAACACAAAGATAAAGGCCTCGATACCAAGTGTCAATAGATTACCGATGACTGCTACAAAGTTGTCTATCGAAGGGTTCATAAAGAACTGCGCGACCGAGTTTCCGAGATTGACGACAAGATTACCCAAGTTCGAGATAGCGTCTCCTACCCAGCTAAAGTTGTCAGTTAGACTACCGATGAGACTATAGCCTCCTGTCAAGCCGTTAGAAAATCCTCTAAAGAATCTACCTAACCGCTCTTTGGTAAAAACTTGTCCCAAGCGGTTGAATAGATATTTCCCGGCGTTGATCACTGCTCCTACAAGAGCTTCTCCTAGCTCACAAACAAAGTTAAAGGCGGCGACAAACGCTTGACCAACCGCGATGGCTGCGTTGACAATCGCGCCGATCGCCTCTCCTAAACCAGGAATCGGACAACTCCAGTCGATGCTAACTGTCTGTGTGGTTAAACCAAGCCCTCGTTTTAGTAAGCCGATCTTGTTGATACCGCTTACAATTGGATTGTAGATTCCTTCTAGAACCCCATTTGCGACAGTCTCAAAGACTTCTCCAATGGGTTTACAGACGTCGCCGTCCCAATAGTGCTCTCTCCCGGTAGTCGAGTGCTCTCTCCCGGTAGTCGAGTGCTCTCTCCCGGTAGTCGACTGATCACCGTCATCTACTTTACCTCGTTTCAACGCCTTGTAGTGTTCTCTTTCTTTTTTCCTGAGTTCCTCTTTCATCTGTGGGCTATTCAAGACTTCTTGTTTCATACTCTCTCCATACCACTTGAGCGTTTCAGGATAGTCTCGGATGTCGTATACGCCTACCGTTTGGTGGTTGACTTGTTTCATTAGGTTGTAGTAGTTCTCGTGGAGTTGGCGAGAGGTGATACCGACAGGGATTCTGTATCTCTGAACACGCGAGAGGTCCGAGTAGTCGCACTGAAAGCCTACCTGCCACTGACGCTTTTGGTACAAGTTGGCAGGTGTAGGAGCTTCTATGGTAGGACTATCTGAACCAACAACAGCCGATGTGAGAGTAGGAAAGATACCATAGTATCCGTAACCACTATTTCCATCAGAGTAGGTCGTAATGGATGAATTCTTGTCCTTGAACGGTTGGGAACCAAAGATGACTCTTCCGTCGGCATTTCTTATATTTACAATCATACCTGTCGCTCGAGAGCTATATCCATCTTTGCGGTTTCCTATGACAATGTGGTGAATGTTGACACCGTCGGGTAGGATCATCATACATCCTGGGTTGTATTGAGGTCTAGGAGTAATGTTGGTGCTTCCGCTATGCCAAAAGCTATTAGGGATACCGTCTATCATATTCGACGCTGGGTAGCCTGAGAGAGTAGACGGCGTGTATATCGTCACTGTAGACATATCGAGTAGAGTCGTCGGGGATGTATAGATCTTGATATCAGAAATTTGCATATATCTTATGCTAGATGAGCCTGTGTTGTAGGTAAATGATATACTTTTCGCTGCACTCAATACAGCAGACTCTGGAGGATTATAGGCAAACGTGGTTAGTGGATATTCCCAATAATTTGAGAATCGAGAGGTACTAATGTATTCTGCAGTAGAGATACCTGGCCACCAGCTATGAAATCGATGGCCTCTACTCGATTCTGGATATTGATTTGCGTCATCCCATAGAGTATCACCTGAACCATCTCGGTTGATGGAGTATTGACTTGTCCACAATGCAGTATTAGAGCCGTCGTATAAAGTAAATGTAATTCCAGAACATCTTGAAGGAATACTACTAGACCCTAACAAATCTATCTTGTATACATTAATCGGAGAGTTCCAATGAAATCTGAACCAGTAGGTTCCTCCTGATGCACTATAATGCTCCCAAGCAGAATTAATATCTGAGTCTACCATTGCCCATTTTGAGCCATCGTTTCCAAAAACGCTTATATCATTCGGGTTGAGATAGGTAGTCGGCGAAGTCCAAACGATAATACCAGTGATTGTAATTCGATCTTCATTATTCGCATATACCACTCCTTCCAATCTCCTGACATTCGACACTACAGCGTTTGGATCAAAAGGTTGGACCGGATTACTCCACCCAAAATCAGACTCTGTTATGGTGCACGTCGACTGTCCCACACACCTACTTGGCAAGTCTCGGTAAGGCGCCTCTATCTGATTGTCTCCAAACGAGTCTCGACAAACGCTCGTGTTCCACTTTCCCCACCGGATGTGCGGCTTTGACTCCTCTGCTCCACCACTCGTTGCCTTGAGTTTACCCGCCGGACAGCTAATGGTGACATTGGTTCCTACTAGGCTTGGTCCTTGGCAACCGCTAAACACCTTTGTTGTTTCTCCTGTATTCGGGTCGAATTCTTTGTAAGCGAGAGCTGTTGCGACGTCGGGAAAGGTAAATACGACTTGGTTGTTTTCCGAGATCATAGCGTTCTTTAGCTTGACACCTCCGCTCCACAAGTTCTCTCCATTCGGATCGTCAATAAGCTTCCAACCTTTTTGTCGATACAACGCTGGCGGAGGATAGAACTGGTTCAACGGGCTCATATCGAGGTTATTTAGCGTAAGTTTACCAAGACATTGACTAGGAACGTCGTTGTAGACGTTAGTGTCTCCGTCAAACATAATGTTCATGTTGAACTCTTGTTGGGTTGGAAACCCCGCGTTAATGAGCGCCGTGTAGGTTGCCGCGTCTCCTATCCAAAAGCAGTACTTGGGGGTGACGTTGGTGGTATTTCCTCCCGCCGAGTTACACGTCTGACCGGCAATACACTTGACCGAAGAAGAGACGAGATAGGAGCCTCCTTGGTAGGGTTGAGGCCAAGTAAACCGTTCGTCGGGGATCTCTTGATCGGGACGGAGGTTGTTGATACCAGTTACAGGAACTCGGTTATTGTAGACTTGACAGTTAGAACCAGCATCTCCTACGCTACAGGGGTAGACATAGGTAGTAATTGTGCTTCCTTCGTAGAAACGCTCGAGTTGATCAAGAGAGAGGCTATAGCTTCTTCTCCACGTACCATCCTTGACTAATTTGTTGTAATGATACAACCCAAATCGTATGAATTCGTTATACAAGCTTGTATCATTATTTCCTTTGATGGCAGCATACCTAGCTGAATCCATATATAGATGAAGTTCAGGCCAGGTGAAGAGGTAGTTTCCGAGAGAGATGTTGGCGTAATACAAGGAATTATTAAGGCCAGTCTTAAGTTTCCCTGAAGTCTCTCTAAAGTAGTCGTTAAAGTCAGGGACTGGATTTCCAATGTTTCGCGTCACCGTATTGTAGACCCATTTTTCAGCTGTTACTTGAGCATAACCTAAGTTTGTTTTATAAGCCCATTTGTTATCCATGTTATGAACAAACATATTCTGGTTAGAATAGTAGGAGCCATTGGTTCTTGTTCTAAAATAATCTGACCCATAATTCGAGAGAGTTGCATTGTTAACAGGCGGTGTCCAAAAGTCTGGAGCTTCTACTGTAATAACAGGAACAAGAGGTCGTTTGAGGCTATCTGTGTAATTGTAATTGTTGTCAAAGCCGTATGGTGTGATACTCGTGGTCATGTTTATTCCTGGATTACTCTCTCCTTGTATTGGAAAGTAAGTTTCTCCTTGTCTAACCGCTAACCAATTCATTGTAAGTATATTTTCGAAATTATTTGGGTGGAGTCCGTTGACGACAAGGCGAACAAATCGAAAGTTCATTGGAGTCTGAAGATTGCATACAAAAGTACCCTGAAATATATAAGACCGATTCCCGCTAACGGAAATACTTTCCGACGTGTTCACGGAAAAGTCTACGTCTTTCTGAATGTCGATGAGAACCCATTTCTTGTTGACTCCTATGTCATTAGATCCCAAGAATGTCCAATGGGACATACTTCGGTTGATCGGAAGTATATTTCTAGCGTTCATCGAGCTTGTGGTAACGGAAGTCACGCCAGAGTTGTAATCCATAGGTATGACAATACGGTATTCTTCGATAGCTATCGGATTAGGATACTCGATCTGAATCCACTCTCCTCTTGTTATATACTTTTCCTGTGTCGGCAACCCCCACTTTGACACCATCGTTCCTACTACTCCTCCATATGCATCTACTGCTTCTTTGGTAGAATAGTTCATATAGTATGGAGCTACCGTGTAGTCGTCTTTCTGTTGAATTTTATATGTGTTCAGATAGGTTGTCGCCGGATCTACCCAACCACTTCCTCCTACGTTGACAATCCTCCATCCTTCTGCTTTCAAGACGTTAATGTTCTTAATCACAGGCGTGTTGACTCTTGCTGGATGGGTAGGGTGTTTCAACGAGGCGTACGTCTGGATCATCTCTCGTTTTTGCGCGAGATTGCGGTAGTTGTCTGTCGCCGTAACTTGGACAGGCGTAGCAGCCGACGGGGGCTTACTCGAGTCGAGAGCGTCTCCTAGTAGAGGTGGTTCGACACGAATGCTTTTGAATACGCTTTGTGTTCCATTCGCCTCTCTAAACGGCGTCCAACAGCTAAATCCCGTACAGCTCTTCATACCTGGAACTGAGATATAGTCACTATAGACAGTATAGTCTTGTAAGGCTTCGGAAGTAGTCGAGATCTTGCGCTTGTAGACAAAAACTCCTTTCTCGTCGCAGTAGATCCGGAAGCTACCCATCTCTCCTCCAAGTGTCTCACTCGCATTTGTGTCTTTCGGTGCTACCGTCGCGGTTAGACCATCCTCACCAAAGAGCACATAGTTGCCACAGTTCAACCGCTTGCTAGCATTGTCGATGGAGCGGAGGCACATTGCGCTACCGTGGTAGACAGACTCAATGTAAAAGTCTTCCTCGCAAATCGGATAAATCCCATTGTCTATGATTTCCTGCTTCCACTTGCTCTCTGAACCGATGAGGTAAAAGATAAAGATATTGTCTGAGTAGTTATTGTTCATAAAGTCAGGCTTTCCATACTTGTCTGTTATCTCATAGTTCATCGTAGGGTAGCCACAACCAGGATACAGTGGGATGTGTGCCCAAAAGAGAGTAAAGATAACGTCGTTGGAAGAAGAGTAGAACTTTAGCACGGAGTAGACGCGTGGGAAGCTGTTGACCATCGTCATCTGAGCGTCCGTTCCTCGGGTGAACTTGCGGGGGACGACGACGGAGCGGTTGTTTGCGACACTAAACGCGTAAGACGCCCACCGGTTATTGGAATCCGCTGCGTAGCCATCAAAGTAGATACGACTGCGCTTGCGATCTTCCGGATATAGGGCGTAAAGCCAGGTTCGTCTTCTATCGTTGGGGTCATAGGAGTTTAACAAGCCGCGGACTCGAACAGTGTCTCCATTGCAATAGAATAGGTCAAAGAGAAACTGGTTCATTGCTGGAGTAATAGAAGAATTAGAAATGTAGTCATATTGCTGGATAGAAGCTATCCATATAATACATGAGAGCGCCCCGATCTGGTTAGCAAGATTTTTATACACATTGGAATTCTTTTTCCCGGACGGGATTAAGGGGCTAATTACACTTGAATAAACCATCATATGTTCTTCACGAAACATATTCTTTGTAAATTCTGCATCAGACAAAAACCAAATACCTAACTGAGAAGTAATCTGATTATAACAATAAGCGAATAATTCTTCGTATTTGCTCCTCCATTGACTACTCGTTGGGATTCCTTTTGTGTAAGCAAACCATCGTATTAGATTCCATTCGATAAGCTTTAGTAATACGACAGTCGCATTTTTTTCTCTAGTTCCTCGATCGTTTATGATTCCGATTGCAGTATATAATCTATTCATCGGAGAAGGAACACATCTAGCGCTTGAGTCGTTTTGTGAATCACAGTCTGCATTTCCCGCAATACCTGCGTCAACGAGACGCTTTCTAATATCGGTAAGCCATCTCTCGTTAGCGGGCTGGATGGTGCAATTGTTTGTCATGGCGTTGAGAGGACCCGCCTGAAAAAGAGAGCTTGTACTTGAGGTGTTCATGACAAATCCTCCATAGGCAACAGAGTTACGATGCATCTCAAGGGTAACAAGTTCAGAAGAATAAAGCGTGGTGAGCTTACTAGGACCAGATGGGTAAAGTGTATTTGGAGCATCTAGACTAAAATAAGTAGATGTGTTTGGGTCAGAAAAGTCTGGGCTAACTACATTGCTATGAGAAATGTTACTTATGCTACAGACCCCTCCTACCGGCTCCCGCAGCAAGACCGGAGTTTGGTCAAAGATGCTAGTGGCGCGAGCATTAAGACCAGTCGCGCTAGGATAGACATATCCACCTCCTGTTTTTTCTTTACTAGTTATTGCTTTTATATGTCCAACATTTGGAACATTGATAGGAGGTTGGGCAAAGAGAAAAGGTATTGTGTCATTGTCTATGGTAAGATATCTACCTCGATATGGAAAGATTCGTAGCCATTTTTGTGTCCCAAAAAAAGGATCCTGTCCTGCGAAATCTTGTTCAACAGCTCTAACAATCTGATCGGAAAAGACTCTATATATGTTATGACCAAATGCCTCCCATTGAAAAAGGACATTATATTGACCTCTCGCATCATATGATCCAAAATCTCTAGCTACCTCTCCCCAAAAATTCCATCTAACCCAGTCTTGTATCGGATCCATAGTAATGACAAATACATTCCCGTCTACAATATCAACTATCCGTTCTTTGATTCCCGTTGTTCTCGCATGCTCTTGTGCTGTTGTGTATAGCGCTTGATAGTCTGCATCGCTATCAAGTTGGAAAGCGAGATAGAGAGATTTTTCTATACCCAAATAGGAATCTCCAAAGTAAGAGTCGTAGTTTGCTGCTCCAGATGCAAAGTGTGTGAGAGTAAGACCATATCCATTTACGGAATCAGTGTTTCTTAATCCATAAACATAATTTCCATATCTTCCGTATGCATACAAAAGGTTCTTATTTGGCGTATCTGATACAATCCAACATGGTTCTGAACTTCTACCTATCTTTATGAAAATTACTCTTTCCTGTTTATCAAGATATCGTCCTAGCCCCTGCTTCTTGTCATTTACATCCGCTGACTTGAACATAAAGTGGTCTAACGTATTCAAGTCTGTAGCCGTTCCTCCAACCTCTACCGTCTCTCTCTTACAATCCCTCTTCCCCGTCGCTGTGTCTGTCGTGCAGTTCGCGGTTGTCTTCTGACACTCTCCCGCAAAGCCTCTTACATTCGGGTTATGTCCGGGCATACTACTCTTCTCGTGGTTGATGTCAAACCCATTCCACACCATCGCCTCATCTAGACCCGTATACACACCCGAATTCTTGTTGGTCGTCCGGTAGTGATACTGCCTAGGTAACCTACCCATATCTAGCGTCATGACAAACCCTGAGCTATCCACGCTTATGGGATTTATTGTAGTTAAAGAATTCGCTTGAACATTGGAGCATACCGTGCTCGGACATCCCGGAGAGAGACTCGAGTCGCTAAACGTCCGCCCGAATTCTGAAAAGTGCTCGCGGTAAAACTCTCTAAATTGGTACTCGGGATGCTCTCCACTAAAGTCCTCTTTTGGCGCCTCATCTGTGTAATTAAAGGTAAAGAGCTGATACCCCTCCCTCTTTAACCTTTCTTTCAGGAGGTCTCTCGCGCACTTACGTTCGTAGAGAACCCAAAGAAACAAAACGATGAGCAATCCAATCAACACCACCTTGGTCAACATTTGCTTTCTTATTTACCATTAAATAAGAAAATATCTCGCGTTTTACCTTTGCTTTCTTATTTACCACTGAGAAAATATCTCGTGTTTTACCTTTCTTCGTAGCGAGAAAATATCTCGCGTTTTACCTTGACTACTTTGTCGCGTTTCTCTCCCTCTCCATCGGCGAGAGTAGATGCCTGACTTTGTCAAACGCCCGTCGAATGCGCTCGGGTTCGATACGCGGCAGCAACACCAACGCCTCATACTCTTGCTCCACTCCATCCCGGTCAATCAAGAACTCTTTCGGATACAAGTCCTCCAACTCTGACTTTTCGTCATAGAACGACTGCACACACCGCGGCAACATAAACTTGCTCTCGTGCGGTAGGACACACATCAGCTGTTCCAACGGGCTCAACGGAGTCGAATGGGGAAACTCTACTTCCCACAACTCCTCCTTTACCTCTGACAGATACTCGGCCAAGTCGGTAAAGAACGGAGCGTGGTCGTGCGGGTATTGATACTGCCAGTCCGGCATACCAAAGTGGTAATACTGCCCCACAAAACACAGGCCGTCTAGGTAGTCGCGACACACCCACTCTCTAGACTCTTTGAAATACTTGTTGTAGTACTCTTCTCGATACTCTTCGAAATTCTCCGACAACCCTCGGATATACTTGTCTAGCAGTTTGTTTGGAAAGCCGCGAAAGTTTTTATATTTGAGTTGAATCATCTCGACTTCTCTAGCTGCAAGCTCTTGCATCACTCGACGTAAGACGCTCACTCTGACCATATACTTGCCATCCGCTCGAACCACCAACCCCTCTGACTCTCGGATGGCTGTCTGATACATACTGAGGATCATCTGAATGCCTCCATACTTGATTTCGTAGGAGGGAGAGTGCGGGAGAAAGTCGTTCCCGAGGAAAAAGAGGAGAAACACAAAGTCGGATATGTTGTCTTCCCCCACCATCTTGGCCACGTCTTTCTTGAACTTGTCGATAGAGACGAGAAAGTAGGCGCAGTCGACATCAGAGTAGATGTTGGGGCGAAAGATAAAGACGTTTTTCTTCTCTAGTGCGATTCCCAACATAATCAGGTCGGCGTCCGGAGAGTAGATACACATTTTCTTTTTCTCCTTGCCGGCGAGATACCTGACGATCTTGTGCTCTCCCTCTCCTATGAGGTCATCTAGTAGCAACACGGCTCGTCCGCGGTAGACGTCTTCAATGTGTTTTCTAAGTCCATACATGAACTCGGTGCCTACACTGATTTGGTTGGTGTCGAAAATTTCGCGTTGCGCGGGGTCTTTCTCTTTGACACTGCGGTAGCGGCGTTGGCGCTGCTGGTTGACTTTGGAGAGACCGGCGACTCCGTCAATGGATAACACCACCTCTTTCGTAGGGATGTAGGAGCACAAGCGGTCTATCTCTTTGACGATTTCCTGGTAGCAACTCTGAAAGGATTTTTTACCAGGAGTTTGGTAAAAGTAGCGTTGGCACACAGGGTGAAAGATGGCGTTGAGGTCGAGGGCAAAGATGTCAAAGCCGGGAACTCGCTGTTCGGTCTGAACAGGGATGATGGAGTTGGGGTGGTTCTTAAAGTGCCAAAAAAAGTAGCGAAAGATGCCCATTGCTGTGTTTGAGGTATAACTTCAAAATGATTAAATTAAATCATTTTTATCTTGAAATAAAGCAAAGAAATGTCTAAACGAGCTCTTAAAAAAGGTATTCAGAAGAAGATGGATGCTATTTTATCCTCTAGTGTGCCAGAGGAGGAAAAGAAGTCCGCTCCCCCAAAGAGACGTTTGCCGATTCGAAGACCTGTTATCTTGGAAGATCCGTTTAGCGACTATTTCGTGTCTATCCTACGTGATTGCAAGTGGCGTATCAAGAGCGAGAAGAGAGTTGACCCCAAAGCCAAGGCGTTTCTCCAAGAGAAGATGGCCAAAGTATCAGGTATTGTATCCAAGCTAACTAACCCCGAATTGGTTGAACTACGAAAGGAGTATTACAAGCTAGAAAATGCTATCAATGCCATCAACGCCGAGTCGGAGAAAAAGAGCGCTCTCGCTCGGAAAGAGTATGAGAAATCAGCTGCCAACCTAGACCTAGAGAGAGACGCTAAAATTCTAGAGATTGAGACGGATGTAGTTGACGCCAACAGCGACGGAGAAGAAGAGGCCGTGCTTGAGGCGTCGGAAAGCCCTATCATCCGTAATATCCGAGAAGATTTCGAGAAGAGAAAGTCTGACTTGAAGGAGATTCTCGAGGAGAAGCTGATTGATCAGCGTAGAGAGGATGCGGAAAAGATTTCTGACTTGAAGAAGCAGCTTATTGAACTCCGAAAGGGAAAGGCGGAGCAGATCTACAAGCGTATCTTTGAGGAGAACGCTGAACTCTCCTCTGCTATCGCCGAGTTGTATCAAGCCAAAGTCGCCTTTCCGGGTCAGCCTCCAAAGAAAGAAATTTCCGAGAAAGAGCTTGACTTTATCAAGAGTCTATCCTCTATCCAAAAGAAAGAGCAAGAGAAACTAGTTCTTGTTCCTGCCAAAATCGCTCCTGAACCGGAAGAGGATTTCATCGAAAAGACCATTCTCCGTATCCGTGGGTCTAAACCTGCCATGTCGGAAAAGCAGTTTGCTCGTATGCTTGAGGCAAAGGATGAGGATCGTGTCAAACACCGCCGCATTCGTCAAGCGCGTGCTGGAGGAGAAGATGGCGACGATGCCGGATTCGAAGAGGAAGATGTAGCCTCTGAATCTGAATCGGAAGAGGAAGAGGAAGAGGTAGAACTTGTGGAAGAGCCTGCTGAACCGGAGGAACCGGAGGCTGAAGCCGAGCCGGAGGAACCAAAATCACTGTCCCTCGAGTTTTCTCCATCTCAGCCGCTTGGCTATATCGAAGACTCTGAGCCTGAATCTGAACCGGAAGAACTTCACGTTGATTCAGAAGACGAAGAGGAGCCTAAGAAAGAGGAGCCTAAGAAACCTCGTGTAGCAAGAGTTTCTAAAGGTGGTATGCCACTGTCGAGGGGAGAGAGACTGCTCCAGGATATTCCTAGTCTTCTTCTCTCGGAAAATAGATACCGTGAGGTCTACTCGGAAATCAAGCTGCTCCGAAGAGAGTCTGACTATGTCTTTGCTCTTTACCGCGATCTAGAGCAGAACGTTGCCAAGCCATTTGTTGAACTCGTGAATCTAGACGAATCGGCGGCTCTCTCTATATTCCAAAATGGTTACAATGGAATACCCTTTGATGAAGACAAGTTTGACCAATGCTTTGTCCTAACAGACGAGCAAAAGCTGCTTACCAAGCACTTGCACACAAACGCTAACTTTATCAAGGACTTGAAAGAAGCTCTTCTTGAACCACCCGTCACGATTGCCGAGTTCGAGTTCTTTACCTCTATTCCAGAAAAGATAGAGGAGGATGAAAAGGAGTGGGTTGAGAAATACTACGCCAAGTATCGCCCCTATCTCGATCGTATTCTTGGTAAGGCAAAGGCGCTTGCTACACTAAAGGGGATGCCGGCTGCTGATATCCCTAAATTACTCTCCAAAGAGCAAGACGTTCTTCTACTAGAACACTTTTCTAGAATTTCTCCAGAGGAGTATGACCAGTTTGACGATGAGTCGGCAAAGAAGAGAGACAACTTTTTACAACTCCCTGTCCGAGAGAAAGTCATTGCAGGTATCCCGGTGATGCAAAGCCTGTCTATGGCTATTTACTCTCGCTACACCAAAATCAAGAGACAGCTCAACAAGATGGTGTTCTCAGAAGTAGAGAAAAAGACTGACTACCCGTTTACCGTGAGCTATGAGCAGATCGCAGAGTATGTCCCGATTCTTCTTCTCCGCGTGTTTGTCAAGCATCGCGCCGAAATATTAACCACCCGTACTTCTTTTGTGCGCAAGTTTGTTCTCTCTCGTCTCTCGGTAGACCAATACATCTATACCAAGGTCTATATGGGAGAATCCCCTCAAGACTTTGAAGACTACCTCTCGGATTACATTGGGTCGCTTTATGAAGCCAACCGTATCGAAAAGATGGGTCTATCTGGTGTGTCGCAAATCGAGAACTCTACGCTTAAGCGCCGAGTCGTAGAGATGCTTGACTACAGCCTCTCGCTCACTGTTGCCGACTTGTTTAAGAAGTCTCTCTCCATCACCGAGTATCAGAAACTCTTTCGCCAAAAGATTCCAGAGGGTCTCTTCCCCAAGACAGAGTATACCTTTCTTACCGACTGCCGCTACGCGTTTCGAAGCAAATACGCACTCCCCTTCCCTGTGATTGCCTCTGTCGACGATATGAGAGTAATTGAGAAGCTTCTACCGAAACTATTAGAGAAGGTAGACGAGTGGCCTAGAATTCCTGAACTGCTTTCCGAAGCGAGCAAGGAACTCACAGACGTAAATCTCGACTATCAGGAAGACTTGGTCAAGGCGATGGTGGAGAACTACTTTATGCAACTCGTTCAAGAGAAGATGGATGCTATCTTTCAGTTTGTCGAGGAGAAGAGAGGCAAGCAAGAAGACGTTTCTCGCCAAATCGCCGAGCTCGACCAACTCCTAGAAAAGCGTCTTGGCCAATCACGACTTCTCCCCCAGTTTAATGAAGTCAATGCGCTACTCGGAAGAGAGCTCTCCCGTTTGGTGATTTTATGCGAGCAGAAATACGGGTTTGAACTTGACCTCTCTGACTATCTACTTGACCTCTTTCCGGAAGAAGAGGAGCAGAAGAAAGGAAAGTCTCCCATCTCTCAGATGATTGCCAAGCTGAAAAAGACTCGCCCGAAAGAAGTGCCTGAACTAGACATCCAACCTCTACCAGAGGAACCCAAGATGCTTACGGCCGAGAGAGACCCGAGTCGTCCGGTGATGACCCAATCCGAAGTCATTCTGCAACAGTTTAACAAGCTGGTGGATAGCAAGGACTTTGATTCCAAAGACAAGAAAGTGTTGCGTTACCAGCTACTAGAAGCTCCTCTCCGCTATGTCTCTTCCATGATGAATGAAGATAGTCGTAAGAGCAAACTAAAGCCTCTAGAAGACTACATAGAGGAATACGAAATTCTACAATCTAAAATCAGCCGGCTAAAGAAAAAGAAAAAGATTGCCGATCTGCTTGAGAACAGAAACACGGAGCGAGATACAAGCGTCATCGAAAAGGAGTACGCCGAACTCGCCTCGCCCGCTATCGACTACGTCAAGATGAAATACATCAACATGGCTGATTCAAAGGAGGCCTACAAGTGGGAGGATCGCGGCGTGCTGCGTGTCCACCCCGAGTTGATGCGCTTGATGCCTACCTTTGCGGTCGACCCGGAGACTGTCCCACTCGAGTTCTGTGGCGTTCCTCTAAAGGATTCAAAGCTCGTCTATTTAAGCATCTTTTTCTTTCACAGCCTTGCCAACTCAGACGTGCAAGTCCACCCGAATGGCATTGTGGTAGACGGTCGGGTTGTAGCGTTGAAGAAAGTCGATGGAAAGGATGCGACCTCGGCTGACTACAACGAGTTGTTGCAAGCGGTCGACCTCAAGTCAGTGATGGACGCCTTTCACCAGTCCGAGTTGGTGGTTATCCCCTCTCAAATCGATCGCCAGATGGTCTTTCCGATTTCCTCAAACGCGCTATTCTATCCCGGATACGAGTCGGTCGTCAAGGAGGTCAAGTCGATAGACGAGTTGGGGTCCCGTCTTGACCACTTGCTGCTGTTGAAACAGAAACTACCCGACCAAAAAGAAAAGATCCAGCTACGTATCGAGCAGCTACAGCAAGAGATTGCGATTGAGCCTCTTAGCGGTCCTATAGACGCGTTGGAAAAGGCCTACCTCGTGAAACTCCTATCACCTGAGAGCGAACTAGAGAAGATGCTTCAGAAGGTATTTGAGCTAGAAGAGGAGATTGAGAACGCTGAGCTACTAGGAGAAGAGGCGAAAGAGCAGGAAGAGCAAGTTGCGGCGGAGAAGCAAAAGATGAAGCCGGTTCTTGACAAGATTGCCCGTATCCGAAAGGATTACATCAAACAGCTAAAAGAAGCGCAAAAGAACCTTCCCTCTACATCCGATGTTGAGAAGCGTATCGCCCAAGTCGAGGATGAGCTAAAGGAAGCACCAAAGGACTTTAAGCAGTTGATGGAGCAAATTCAACAAATTCGAGAGAGAATACAACTATCGGAGGAGAAAGAGGAGAAGGAAGATATGCAGGCAGAGTTGTCTCGTCTACTCAAGATGGCTAAGAAGTGGGCGGTTGTGCGCAAGGATGAGGTGGCCATTGTCGACAACCAGCTTGCTGAGTTGCTCAAAGTCAAGGAGATTCAGCAAGACCGCTTTGTTCGTCAGCATGAGATTCGCCGTCTCGAGTTGCGCCGTCAACTCCTAACGGGAGGTTGGATGCGTCCTACCATCGCTCTTGTCCGAGAGATGAACCGTATCGGTCGCGTAGAGGAGCTGCAGTCGGTGCGAGTCGGTGCGATTAGTTACGCCTGTGCCATGATTAAGAACGGGCGTTTGGTTCCGATCAAGGGAGAGCAGCTATTGTTCGAGCTGAAAAAGTATTACGGAGAGAAAGTTTCGACGAGATACTCTATTCTCCAGTCTTTTGTTCCAAGCCCTCCGGTAGCATACGAACCAAGTGATGTTGAAGCGGTAGAGAAAATGGAGTCCTACTCCCGACCTGGCGCCTATTCGTTGGCTTCCTATAGCTATCAGGGAACTCGCGGTTCTAGCGACTCCTCTGGTGATTTGGCGTGCGCCAACTGCAAAAAGAGTATGAAAAAGGTATGGCGCAACACGGTTCAGCTCGTCGACGGACAACCGCGTATCGTTCCATTGTGCTCAGAACAGTGCTCGGAAGAGTATAACCCGAGTAAGTGAGAGAAGCGAACGGGAGCGACTCGAAAAGGTAATTTAAATAACTCCTATCTACTAGATATGAGTTCGCTTATTCGTATATTCGCAGAAGCTGCTGTCTGTTCCGGCTTGCTTTACTTGTGGAAAAAGACAAACCTTCTCTCCGAACAGGTAGAATACCTTTTAGAAGCAAGAGAAAAGATGGCCGAAACGCTAAGCAAGCTTAGGGAAGAAGTCGAAGGTAACAACGCATACGCTAGCTCTCATCATTACCAAATTGTAGAGAAA
>VFQS010000987.1_pt1 | contig 27974 bp, 22 predicted proteins | sample 3512361 | NCBI WGS metagenome assembly VFQS01 (sample SAMN10412375, study PRJNA504923) | tailings metagenome | isolation source: Relicate 1 Philex TSF3 active mining | place: Philippines
ATAGTACGAATTGTAACTAGTACATCATCTGATTTATATTGGTATAGAAATGGTATTACTGACAATGATTTAATTCTATTTGGTGAAGATAGTACTTTTTTATCAACTAATATAATTCAAATGTCATCACACGGTGTAAGTAATGGGCAAATTATTGGACTCAGTACAATTAATGGATTAGCCTGGCCACCAATAGATGATGCCTTTTGGTCTAAATCTGGTAATGATATTTATAATGATAATTCTGGTAATATTGGTATTGGTTTAAGTAATCCAAATGAAAAATTAGAAATAAATGGCAATATAAGTATTAGAATTCCAGAATCAAATTCAAATTCATATATTAGATTAGGTGATACTAATGATCATTATAAATTTTGGGTAACAAAGTCAAATGTTACAAATACAGGAGGAACATCATTATCATCAATTGATATTTTTTCATATTTTGGTAATAATATTACTAGATGTTTAACAATGGGACCTACTGGTAGTACATATTTTGCTGATAGTATGAATATAAATAAAAATCTTACTGTATCTGGTTCTATTAATGCTAGTACTTTTTTATCAACTAATACAATTCAAATGAATAATGGTATAATTAATAATTTATCAAATATTACTACAAATAATACTAATTTAAATATTAATACTACAAGTACTATACGTTTTAATGCAAATCATTTTGTATATAATTCAAATGATCCATCAAGTTTTAATGCTTTTAAAGTTGAGTTATCTGGATCTAATTTTATTGCCTTTAGAAGTTCATTCTATAATGGTATAGATGGAACTTTCTTACAAAACAGTGGTGGCGGTCAATTAGCTTTAGGAACTAATAATCCAATAATGTTTATTAATGGAAATAATCTTGGAAATAATAATATTGGTATTGGAACATATAATCCTCAGTATACACTTGATATATCTGGTAATACATACATATCATCTGGATTAATATTAAATGGTAATATACCTGGGGGTTATGGAGCATTAAAGATACAAAATGGTGTTAATGAAAATGATATATTTATTAGAGATGGAAGTCAAGTTAATTCTGCTGTAAATAGTGGATATTTTGTTGGTGTAAGTAATAAGTATGGTGGAGAAAGTACATTTCAAATTGGTCGTGTAGATGCTGGAACTACTCATTCAACCAAGGCTATATATTTGACTCAATCAGGTAATGTTGGTATTGGAACTAATAATCCTATTAATCAATTAGATGTTATTGGTAATGTACGTATAGGAAGTAATAATGGAAATACTTCGTCATTTCTAATAAATTTAGGAATTTCAGGAGTAGGTACTTCTAGAAGTGCTATGATTTATAGTGATGGTAATAATATGGGAATTAGTAATCAACAAAATGGTAATTTAATACTTGCTACAAATAATTCAGATAAAATAACTATTTTACCCTCTGGTAATGTTGGTATACAAACATCTAATCCACAAGATATATTACAAGTTATAGTTTCTAATCAAAATGCTAAAACAGGTATATCTGTTAATTCTGCTGATGTAAATACAACAATTGGTTCATATAGTGAAGGTACATTTACTGGTTTAAATGCAGGATCTATTCAAGTTACTAGTAATAATTATAAAGATAATTATACATTAGCACTAAATCCTCGTGGTGGTGATGTATATATTGGAAGTACTACTAATAATTTAATTATTGATTCTGGAAAAATAGGTATACAAACACATAACCCACAATTTACACTGGACGTATCAGGTTCTCTTAGAGCTAACACATTTTTATCAACTAATATAATTCAAATGACATCAAATGGAGCAAGTAATGGGCAAATTAATGGACTCAGTACAATTAATGGATTAGATATTAATAGTATAGTACGTATAGGAAGTAATAATAGTAATACGTCATCATTTCTAATAAATTTAGGAACTTCAGGAGTAGGTACTTCTAGAAGTGCCTATATTTATAGTGATGGTAATAATATGCAAATTAATAATATGCAAAATGGTAATTTAACACTCGCAACAAATAATTCAAATACAATAACTATATTACCTTCTGGTAATGTTGGTATTAATACAGCCTCTCCTACTTCCAATCTTGATGTAAATGGTAATATAAAATGTAATACATTAATTTATAATTCTTTATCTCCAAATGTTGTAACAAGTTTAACAGCTGGTAATGGTATATCTATTTCAGGCGGTTCTAATACAGGTGATCTTACAATAAGTATAGCAGATAGTTCATTAGTTGAAGCATATGTTATAGCTGATAGTGCTAATTTAAATATTAATGTTATTAAAGTATATTCTAATGGAAAAATTGTTAAAACTAGTACTATTTTTGCTTTAGATACATATTATGAGATATATCAAAGTAATTCATTTAATTTTTCCAATTGTAAATATATAATTGTTGGTGGTGGTGGTGGTGGTGGTGGTACTGGGCTTGCTAATAAACAAGATATTGCTGGTGGCGGTGGTGGTGGTTCAGGGCAATTCGTATTTATTCCTTCACAATCACTCTCAGGTATTATAAAAATAAATATTTCAGTAGGAAGTGGTGGTAATGGTGGTAATGGTGGTGTGATTTGTACTGCCGGTAGTAATGGTAATAATTCATCAATATTCTTAAATTTTAGTATTAATAGTACTAATATACAATCGAATGGTGGATATGGTGGCTCACCGGGTTATATATCATCTGGTTCAGGATCTAATGGTGGTAATGATGGTAATAATACTACACAATTTGGTGGCGGTAATGGAGGAGCTGGAGGAAGTAATACAGGATATAATGGAGGATTAGGTAATGGTTCTGGTGGTGGTTTGTATGGTAATGGTTATAATCCATATTCTGCAAATGGAGGTGGTGGCGGCGGAGGTGGTATAGGTATATTATCAGTATTTTCTTATATAAATGCTTTTTCAAAAGGTGGTAAAGGAGGCAATGCTTCAGCATTTGGATCATCTTCTTCAGGAGGTTCTGGTTCAAATGGAATTTATGGTGGCGGCGGTGGTGGTGGTGGAGCTGTAAATTCAAATGGAGGCAATGGAGGTGGAGGATTTGTAGCTTTATATTTTTATAATTAAAAGTTTAATTTCATAATTTTAAGTGTATAACATACAAATTAATTATGATACTGTAATTAGATACAATGACATCACGAGATTTTGGATTTTTGACACTCCGAAACACAACTGCTTATCAGCCTAATGGGTTTCCTGTTCCACCTAATAATATTTTTGTTACCAGTACAAACGGTGCAGCCGTTTTTTCAAATAATATTCTTATTAGCACTGTTACTGTAAGCACTCTTAATGTTAATACTGAAAATGTATCATCTATTAATGCTTCTACAATTAATGCTTCCACAATAGTTGTAGATTATTTAACAGTTAATTCAACTACTACACTTAGTACTACAACTATTAATAATACACTTGCTATTATAGGAAATACACCTGCTGATTCTAAATTATGGTTAAATAATTATAATGCGCGACTATGTACAAATGATCCTAACGGAGGGTTATACATAGAAGCAAGTACAACAACTTCAATATGGTTTTCAAATATTGATGCAACTGTTGGACCATATGCACAAATTGGACAAAATCAATCAGCCTTTTATGGTTCAGTTAATGTTACAAGTACACTTACTGCCTCTACTATTAAAGCAAATGTAATAGATGCTAACTTTATAAGTACAAATAATTTAGCAACTAATTATATTTCTACATACAAACAATTCGTATTTTTTGATAATAATTTAAGTACTTGCTATCTTGATAATATTGGTTCTACACTATATGTTGATGGGCAGCCTGTCATAACAGAAGCTATAATTAGTACTATCAGTAGTGTTTTCTGGAATGCTGGTCCAAATGGATCGATTTATAATAAAAATATTGGTAATGGTGGAAATAACCAATTAGTATACATTGGTGATAATGGTGTGTTAGGAATCCAACCACAATTTACACTTGATGTTGCTGGTAGTATTCACGCTTCCACTTTTATATCAACTAATATCATTCAAATGAATAATGGATTAATTAATGGTATTAATATTATTAGTACTTCGCAAAATATTAATATATATTCTAGTTCATTCGTAATTCATCCTATAGATCCAACATTTTATGACAGCTTTAAAGTAGAACTATCTGGTGCAAACTTTACAACTTTTAAAAGTACAATTAACAGTAATCCTACAACTGTTATAAATAATAGCGGTGGAGGACCATTAACAATTGGTACTAATACTCAATCTGTTTATATAAATAATAATAATGTCGGTATTGGAACATATAATCCTCAGTATACTCTTGATATTGCTGGTAGTATACATGCTTCCACATTCTTATCAACATCTATAATTAATATGTCATCCATTGGGGCAAGCAATGGACAGATTATGGGACTCAGTACAATTAATGGATTAGCCTGGCCACCAATAGATGATGCTTTTTGGTCTGGAAGTGTATCTGGAAATATTTGGAATGATAATTCTGGGTTTGTTGGTATTAATACTGCATCACCCGCCTTTACACTTGATGTAAATGGTAATACTCATACTTCTGGCTACTTATCTACTAATATTATTCAAATGAGTACTGGCCAACTTATTGGTGTTAGTACAATTAATGGTTTGGTTTGGCCTCCAATTGATGATGCATTATGGTCTAAAACAGGTAATAATATTTATAATGATAATACTGGAAATGTAGGAATTGGAACATCATTACCAGGTGTTAAACTTGATGTTAATGGGAGTTTAAATGTAAATGGTGATATTACTATGACAGGAAATTCCATTTATGTAAATTTAGTAGGCACAGATGTATTAATTAAAAAGAGTACTATTAATGGTGGCGATGGAACAACGGTTGAAAATTCATCAGGCGGTCCTATTATTTTTGGAACAATTTTAGGAAATGATACTTCTGGACGTAATTTTATGTATATAGGTGGACCAAGCCCCAATCCAAAATATATTGGTATAAATACAACTACACCACAAGCTACACTTGATGTATCAGGTGATATTCGTGCATCTACCTTTTTATCAACTAATCAGATCAATATGAATAATGGTCATATAATTTCAAATAGTGGCAATATTAATATCAATGGCCCATTAGTTATTAGTAGTATAACTGATCCATCTGATGCAGGTATTACATTATTTAATGGTAAAGGAACAATTGGAACAAATACAGGATTTGATGGGATTTATATAGAATCTAGTGATAATCATCCTATTTATTTATGTAGTACAAATAATGCTCAAAATTATGCAACATTTGGCCCTACTACTAATAATTTAAATCTTAATACTCTTATTAATGGTAGTTTAAGACTAACTACAGGTAGCGCAGTTTCTCCTGCTTTATTTTTTAATTCAGATACAGACACAGGTTTATATGGTATAGCTGATGGTCAAATGGGAATATCAGCAAATGGACAAGAAAGAATTCGTATCACAAATACAGATATAACTTTAACTCATAATCCTAGTTCTCGTATAAATATTTCAAGTATTAGTCCTAGTAATTATACTACTTTAAATGTTACAAATACATCCAATATTAGTTCTGCTACTAAGCTAATAATGAATGCAGGAGATATATCATACAATTTATATACTACTAATACACAGGGTGGTATAGATGGAACAATTCCATCTACTTTCCAAATTTATTCATATTATCCAGCAGGTAATAAAAATGTTTTAACTATTTATCCTAATGGTGATACAAATATAAATGGTTCTTTAAATGTATCTGGTACAGCAACTTCTCGAGTAGCTACCGCTCAAATTGTATCAGATCCTGGTATTAGTGGCTGGGCTACATTTTTAGGAAAATATTGCTTTGTTGATGGAAATACAGTAGCTACATTAACTCTACCTACTAATGTAACTCAAGATGGTACAATATTAGTTATTCGTAATATTGGTGCTACACAAGCTATTACAGTTAATACACCATATGGTGGTAATTCTATTTTAGCTGGAAAAACAACTTCATACATATATACAACAACTGTTACACCCAATGGATGGTATGCGCTATAATTTATATTAAAATAAAGTATAGTATTAGAAATGTCTTGGTATGTTGCTTCTACGGTTAATAATATACCAGATGATCATTATATTTATATTAACAATGATACTGTTTCTCGTACAATATCGCAATCAGAACTTTCTGGATATAATACAATTGATTATATTTTAGTTGGAGGAGGAGGCGGCGGTGGTGGTGGAGCAGATGGTTCAGGTGTATCTAACTATGGCGGTGGTGGTGGTGGAAGTGGATATATTACTTCATCATTTAGTTTATCAAATATAACTAATAATGGATTTACATATAATATTCCAAATACAGGTGCTACATCATATTCTTTAGTAAATGCAACTAGTGTTGAAATAGTTATAGGTAGTGGCGGTATAGGTGGTAGTGGTTGTAATTTAACAGATCCAGGAAATTGTGCAACTGGCGATACTGGAGGTACAACACTAATTAGCATTAATTATTCATCGGGAACTCCTATTGGTAATAATGCATTAGGAGGAAATGGAGGACAAGGTGGAGGATATACGTGTGGAGGACTAGGTGGTAATGGATATAATGGTGGTGGTGGTGGAGGAGGTGGTTCTTGTAGTAGTAGTGCAAATATAGGAGGTAGTGGTGATACTTTAAATGGTGGTATAAATGGTGGTAATGGTAGTGGAGATTCAGGTGGTAATGGAGGTGGTTTAGGGGGAGGAGAAGGAGGGAGTGGTACATCTCAACAGGATGGTGATAATACAGGTGGTGGTGGTGGCGGCGGTTCAGGTATAACTAATTTATCTACAGGTGGTCAAGGGGCTGAATCATTTAGAGAAGATACTAATAGAGGTTCTACAGCTGGTACAAATTATACAGGAGGAGGAGGCGGAGGTGGAACATGTAATGTAGGATCTGGTTATGAAGATGCATCTAGTGGAGGATCTGGGTATGCTATTATTCGTTTAAGATATGTTTAAAACTTTCCAACAGGAATTCCCCAAAATTCACCATTCATACAAATTACTATTGATGATGTTGCTGTTACTAATGATGAAAATGTTTGTGGATTCATACATAATGATGAAAATATTAATTCCTGAGTAGTTATAGAAGATGCGGCATTAATAGATGATACTGAAATATTTTGAGTAATTGTTAAATTATTTCCCATCATATTTGAACCTGATAGTGTTATAAAATTAATATTAGTGGTACTTAATGTACTAGCTGATATTAGTGAACTAATTAAAATTGTACTTGTATTAATTGATGTTCCATTTAGGGTTTGAAATGTTATATTTACTGAATTTAGTGTATCTACATTTAGGGTACTCATATTTCCAAGAGATGCAAATATATCTCCTGTACTTATAATATTAGAATTTAAAGATGATGTATTAATTGTTGAATTAACTGTTAATGAATTAATAATTATTTCATCTGCAATTGAAATAGAACTAGCTGTTAGAGTACTGAAAATAGCATTTGATGCAAATAAATTATTTGTACTTATATTACCAGATTGAATAGATGAAGTATAAATAGATGAATTAACTGTTAAAGAATTAATAACTATTTCGTCTGCAATTGAGATAGAACTAGCAAATAAAGTACTGAAAATAGCATCTGATGCAAATAAATTTCCTGTACTTATATTACCTGATTGAATAGATGAAGTATTAATTGTCGAGTTAACTGTTAATGAATTAATAATTATTTCATCTGCAATTGAAATAGAACTAGCAAATAAAGTGCTAAAAATTGCATCTGATGCAAATAAATTTCCTGTGCTTAAATTATTTGTACTTAATGATTCTATACTTCCAAAAACTCCATATATATTTCCTGTACTTATTGTTGATGCATTAAGAGTTGAGTTAATTGTTAAAAAATTTACTATAATTTCATTATTTACTGTAAGAGTACTAACTGTTAATGAACTCATATCTGCAACTGATGCAAACAGAATACCTGTACTTATATTATTTGTACTTTGATTAATAGATGTTAAATAACTTATATTTAATGTACTTATATTAGCTAAAGATGCAAATAGATTACCAGTGCTTAAATTATTTGAATAAAAATTATTTGCGTCAAATGTATTTGTAAATAATGTACTAACTATTGCATTATCTGCAAATAAAGATCCTGTACTAATATAATTAAAATTTGCTGGTTGATTAAATGATGCTTCAGAAAATACATCTAAATAATCTCCCTTTATTGCTACTGTTTGCGAACTTAAATTTACAGTATCTTGTCCAGGAAGACTTGTAATTGTACAAATACTTAATGTAAATGTACTTAAATTGATTACGGATGATAGATTGCCAATTAATGTAGAGATTACAACATTAATAGAGTTAATTTGGGAAGTTTTAGCTAAATTTGCTGGTGGTGAATATGGTGAAATTAAAAAGGGATTATTATTATTTGATATAAATAAATTTGCATTAGTGACACTTAAGTCTCGTCTATTTTTAAATTTTTCTGTATCTTGTATACTATTATTATTCATTTAATTATCTCTACAATATAATTACTTCTTTATATTGAACTTTTATTATTTAACATAAAGAAATATTCTACAATAATTTAGGAATGAATCGTGATACCCCTCATTATTATCAGCCATATGATTCAGGCGACGACTATGGTGAAAATACTAGCAATGATACGGATACAGAAGATTATGATAGTGAGGATTTACCCGATTTTGAAGATCCTCGTATTCGACGTGAAGAAGATCCACGATATGCACTTATCCGTACAGCAGGACCCAATTTTAATACATCTGAACAACAACTAAAATATATGGAACACGCTCCAGGTTCTATTTATAATAACAGTACAAATATAACATCATTACATAATTTTACTTATCTTAATCCGCCTAAAACTACACAGACAAGCCTTTTTAGTATTAAATCTGTTAATAGAGATTCAGATGTTTTTCCAAGTCCTTTTAATTTTGAAATAAAAACTCCAAGAATTTATAAAAATATTACTAAAATACAACTTGTACAAATTTCATTTCCTAATAATACACAATCATTTACTATATCACCATATTTTAATGCTGAATTAGTTGATATTCTGCTTAAAAATAATGTTAGTATAGGATGTATTTCTACTTGTATAACATTATCAAATTGCGGTTCTAATATAAATTCATTTTCAGCAATGGAAAGAGGGCGATTAGTTGATAATACGCCATTTTTAATAAAATTTTCTATTCCGCCTGGAGTTTACACAAATGAACAAATAGCAGATACATTAAATCAGACATCAAATAATACACCACCATTTAATTTAATTTCATATCAAGATTTTAAACAGGAATTTCAAATATATCGTGATATTTCCATTTTATTTAATGAACCTGGTGATAAATTTTATTCTAATATAACTAAAACACAATATTATAGTCACACTAAAGAAACTATTATGAATACGTACTATTCACAACAACATATTGATAGTTTTCCTATTATAACTGATATAATTGCATTTAATGCATATTATTATCCTATCCTTAAAGAACTATTTGCTACAAGTAGTGCGAAAGCTTTTATTAATTGTACTCCATATACATATGAAGAAGCATATGATCTTATTCTTTTTAAATTTCTAGGACTTGATAGTAATATTTATTATAATTTATGTATAAATAATCAATTACAACTTAATAATTTTAGGAAAACTTTAACATTTGAGTATACACCTATTAATAAATATATTTGGTCCTATAACACACAATTTAAACAGTTTAGTGTTACTCATAATTCTCTTCATACTTCACTACAAAATGATATAACTAATAAGTTTAATAGTTATTTTAATAATGAACTTACTGTAAGAGGTTTAAATAATAGATCATTTCAAACACTTAAAACATCTACTGCTAATGCAAATTCAATATTTAAAGCACTTGAATCAAATCTTAGTTCTATATTATTTGCTTATGGATATGGTGGTAATTATACCTATACTGGTGGTAATAATCATACTACAGATACTGGTACATCTACTATGACTGAATTACATTCTGATACAATATTTACATCAATGTTTAATTATAGTGCAGTATTTGGAAAACAATTTCATTCTAATTTCTATGGCCAAATGTTAACCTTTACTAATTTTTTAGATTATCATAGTACTATGTCTAGTTATTATAATACAGTTATTAATAATAGTTCTATTATATCATCAATTACTGGTTCAGTAAATAATAATCATCATATATATATTTCAACTAAATATAGTTCAGTACTTCCATATTCTATGATTAATAATAAATCATATCATAATTCACAGGGATTACCTGTATTTTTTATTAGAGATGGATATGTGCATTCTAATGGTCTACCTGTTATGAATGAATATTTAAAAGTACAAACATTACTTGATGCACCACCTGGTACTATACTTTCTGATCCTGATCCCTGTATATCCTCTTGTTGTGCAGCTATTGAAAATATATTAAAAATATATTATGGCTGTCTACCTGTTCAAACTATTACAAATAATTATCCCAATTCACTTGGTTATAGATTAGGTATTCCTCCATTTGATTTTTCAGCTCCTAAAAGTCTTGGTAGTACGATATATCAAGTTACATCTACAGCAAACTTTAATGTACTACTACAATTAAATACAGAATATGCTCTAAATAATATGGATATTGCAATGAATGAAATTTATAGCAGAACGAATGAAACAACTGGACAGGTCGATTTAATGGCTGCAAAAATTTTGTTACAAGGAGTTGGCACAGGTGAAGTATCTGAAACTGCTATTCAAAATCCTATTTTATTTGAAACACCATTAGGTAAACTTAATAAGTTAACTTTTAAAATGTATTCTGATGATACAGCACTAACACCGTTATGGCTTGCTTTACCATTTGATATTGGTATTAATGAATGGGATGCAACATTTCAAATAGATGAAGAAATTGCTTTTGCAGATAGAAATGCAGGTTTTTCAGGGAATATTCCAACAATTCCCATTCCTAATAATCCTGCTGGCTTTCAATATATGGCTCTCACCTCGACAAATAATCCACTAAATAAATAAATATTTTTATTAAGTAATGAGCCAGCTTGAAACACCGTCACAATCAGTAAGCAGTTTTCCTTTTGCATCTGTTGAGGGAAATCTATTTACACCAGTATGTTTGAGAACACACTGGGATCCAACCCAAATGTTACGACATATTATTCCACAACAAAAAGTTGGATTACCAGAAGATTTTCGTCCTTGGGTAAAAGTCTGTAAAAATTACGTAACAAGTGCTCCTGCTATTCCCGCACCTATGCCACCAAAAGATATGGTTTTTCCAACTGGAGGAGAATTTTATCCACCCGGTCGCTATTCAGCTAATATTGATGTTGAATCAGTATTAAGAACTCTTGATCATCCACTTGATAAATGGTGCCCAACTACTAAATATATACCTAGTCAATCAAGTAATATGTATGTTTCTGGTTCAACTGTCCCAGATAGAAAAGCAGTTTCTGATGCATTTGTATCTGAATTATCTATGCCACAAGCTCTTCTCAGAACTGATATTTATACGTGTCGTTCTGAAAATGATACTAAATATTTTGAACGTTCACCTCGTCTCTTTAATAATCCTACAAAACAAGATCGTTATGGAGCAGATAAATTCTATGCCCTACCTGGTGGCCAATCACGTGGAGAACCTATGCCTCACGGCGGCGTAAATCAAGTTATTCCTACTCAACAAGCTATTCGTGGTAGTTGGCCTATTGAACAACCTGGTGGTGCTCTACCTCAATATAAACAAGGTTCTCCTACAATGAGACCTATTGGCGGATTTGGCAGCACTCGTGCTCCTGGTACACAGGCCACTAATCAACAAAATAATAATTTTAGGACTGGTACAGGTTATACTTCGTTTGTAGGTGTAACCACATCTGGCTTAGCTGCTCCCGTATGGTAGAAGTAATTTCATATTGTATTACCATTCCAGTTGCTGCATTAAAAAATCCTATCGATTCTAAAACTCTATCGTATATTTCTTCATAAGCATACTGTTTTAGTAAAAGTAGTATCTTATCTTCTGTACTTGATACAAATGTTGGATCAAAAAATACATAATATGCACATTTTTCAGTCATTATATCAAATTGAATTGGACGAATTCCTTCCACTTCAAACAAAAAATTAAAACTTGGATTCTCTTGAGTTAACATCCATAGTGGAATTGCAGTCTCAATTGATTTTACTATTTTTTGTTGTTCTTCTTGAAATAAGTAGGGAAATATGGTTGAATATTGATATAGAGGAATATTACGACCTTCAATGACGGATTTGATAGATGCAATTCTCCAAATATCTCCTAAAATTGTGTGTGTTTTTTGATTTTTATCAATTATTTTATGCCAACTTGCTAGAACTTCTGGACGTAATTCAGTTGGCACAGAATTTCTTACTAGACCAAAATTAAATTCATTTAGATCAAATCCGTGATGCCTCAATGGGCGAAGTTGTCCACGAATTTTTGCAATAATCATTAAAGCGTGTGTTACATCTTGTACTGTCCAATTTAAATGTCTCATTTTAGTCTTAATATATTCATCTAACTGGTGATATTCTACTGCTGGCATTTGTTGTGTATGCTTTAAAAATTTATGTATTAAATGCTCCAATTCCGCTTCATACATAGTCCAAAATTCAATATCTTCTCTATATATTCTTAATGTAAGTAATGCTTCGTTTACTTCTGGTGTACATAATTCATCTAATTTATTTTGTGAAATAGCGCATTCTCTTAGGACAATCCATCTTAACATTTCTAACCAAGTTTCTCTTGCATCATATTGTCTTACCCATAACGGCATTAGAAATATTTGACCAAATTGGTAAATAGATTCAGTCTTAATATTTTTGATTTCTGGTACAATATTTAATTCTCTTAAATTATTCCAATCAGCACCATCAAACCCCCTAATCATATCTTCAATACTCATTGTTGAGGCTGCTGATTCATTTGTACTAAGTTTAAAAGCAGATACATTATGAAATTTTAAAAATGGACGAGGTATTTCTCTTACAAATCTGGATAAAGATCTTTCGTGACGTGAATATGTCATATAGAGACCTTTTTTTGCACGAGTTGTTGCCACATAAAATAATCTGCGCTCACAAATAATTTCTTCATCACCTTTACGCGCTGGAAATACATCATCATGTAAATTCATAAAAAACACTATATCCCATTCCAATCCTTTTGATGCGTGTATTGTTGTAAGTGTAACTCTTCTATTATGTTGTTTTGATCGTTCAGGATCATAATTTGTACAAAGATTATATGGAATTCCTTTTAAATGAAGCCGTTCTTCAATCTTAAATAAATCGTGATTATATCTTGAAATTACAGCAAAATTTAAATTTGGTGTATTTGGACCAGAAAATTGTTTAATAAATTTATCAAGTGAATTAACAATCCAGTCATATTCATCTGATGCTCTAAAGAAAAAATGAACTTCTGGTTTTCTTCCACCCTTCAGATTTGCTACCATTTTTTCTTTAAATGGTAGAGTTGGAATAAATCGCATAATTGCATTAGCAATTGTTACAATTGCCTCTGTAGAACGATAATTCATACATAGCTGATAATCTTTGACGGCTAGTTGAAAACCACCCTCGATTCTATTAGAAGTGACAGGTGGCTGAAAACAAATTGAAGGGATATTGTTATGAAAATTTAAAATAAAATCAACGGATGATCCACGCCACGTATAAATATTTTGAGCATCATCTCCTACAATTGTCATATTTGCCCATCGATGATAAAAGCCTTTAATAAGTTGCCATTGAATATCGTTAATATCCTGAAATTCATCTACAATAATAGTTCTAAAACGCTGTATCCATTTTTTACCACGTTCAGTTTCCAACCATTTTACTAGTCTATAAGGAAGTTCATCTATAAATGGTTGATCCATAACTAATTTAGGTGCCATATCTCTTAGAATTTGTGCAGAAAGTGCGTGAAATGTTCCAGCATACATATTTACTGCTCCAATTAACCTATGAACCCTATGAATCATTTCTTGGGCCGCCGCACGACTAAATGTTACTAGTAGAATTTTAGATGGATCAATATCATAATATTCTACCAAATATGCAATACGCGCTGTAATTGTAGTAGTTTTACCTGATCCAGCTGATGCAAGAATTCTTTGATTTTCTGATAAAGGGCTTGTAACTACTTTATACTGTTCTTCATTTAATGTAACTGATCCGTGTGAAAATTCCAAAGTATGTGACATTGAATAATAAACTTATTAATTAATTTAACTATTTGGTTTATATTCTTTTATTTAGATACTAAATAATTATAATAACATAAATCATTATTTACATAAATATGTTTATTTTTATTTTTATTATAACAAGATGAAATGTAAATACCATCTGCCTGATATAGCATTGGTTCCCAAAAAATATCCTTACATAAATTATAATCAATTAATAACATTGCAGTATCTATTTTAAATACCTCTGGACAATCTCCTTTTATTCCATTTTCTTGATTAAATGTATATAATTTATTATCATCTATAATATCTAGTAATTTATAGAGATTAGGATGAATAATATTATCATCATCTAAATAATATATATATGTATTAGTATTATTTATATTTTTAAGTGCAAAATTCCTTTGTGGATTTCCTGAAATACCTTCTGTACTACCATCATATATATATTCTCTAATTTTAGAATTATCTCTAAATAATAAGGGATTTTCTTTTAGTTTATTTCCGTCATATACAATAATCCATTCATTAACGTAATCAAAATTTATACTTTCTTTAACCTTATAAAGATTATTAGGTCTACAACAAGGTGTAATAATTGTCATTTTATGTGGATTTTTAAAAATGGGAGGTGCTTCATTTTTAATCAAAATAAATAATTTATCATTATCCCATCCTACTGAATTTCTATTAGTATGATCTAATGTAACAAAATAATAATCTTGAAAATGATGTAAAATATGTGATAATCTATTTATATAATCTTTTTCATTATATGATTTAAAAATATCTTCGATAATTAAAATACCACCAGGTTTTAAATATTCAAAAACATTTTCAATAATTCGAATTTGGTCTTCAAAATGATGTGTAGTATCATCAATAATTATATCAAACTTCTTATTAATTCTTTTAAATTCATTTTGAATATTTTCTTTAATTTCAACATTAATATGTGATAATTTAATTCTTTTATTATCTGAATTCATAAGAAATTTTATAATAAGATTCCAATTATATTCAAATCCTGTGATATGGGAATTTGGAAAATATTCAAGCCACATTTGTAATGATGCACCATCTAATATTCCTAGTTCTGCAATTTCAAGCGTATCAAAACGTTTATGTTTAAATAATGAATTATAAATTAATGTATATGGATGACAATGTCTAAAATTAGTTATATTATTACGTTGAGAAGATTTATCAGTATCATATTTTTTACCAATTTCACATAACTCTGATGAATTATTCTTATAATCAATTTGCATTTAATAATATCGTATATATTATTCTTTAAATTATACACTGCGATTAATTTAATTTTATAGTACATATTTTTCTATTAGATATGGATTTAACACAAATAAAATCAGCTGTTCTTAATCAATTAACCAATACAAATGGTCTATATTCTTTAAAACTACAAAATCATATCTACGGGTGTTTTATTCTTATGGAGGATATTGCACAAAATGCTGTTGATGTATCTGGTACTATTATATCAACACCAGCATATTCATTTGATTTTGATAAACAGTTTTCTGATATTGGACTTCGTTATGGATTTGTTGTAGATACTAAATTATCACTTGATACATTTACACCTGCATATAAAGAAACCTGGATTCAATATTTTAAAGATATTGATTTATCACAAGATATTGATGAAGTTGATAGAATCGAAGATTGTTTAATTGAAATTATACAAAAAGAAGTTAATCCTTTTGATGCTTTTTTTATTAATGCTATAGATACTGGAAGTTTACCACAAGAATGGATTGAAAAAGTATTAAAGTTATTGGATTATATAGAAAAAGACGAAGAAATTCAGAAAACAGCTCTAACTAAAGCAACTTCTGAAAAACCACTAAATAAACGTCGTCATTTAGCTATAACTAGGCGTGGTAAGATTGTTACTTTAAATAAGAAAGCCCTCGCAAAAACACGACGCCATCGCTAATAAAAATTGATAATTATGGGGATTTAAAGAAATATTAGGCAAAATGCGAATCTATTCCAAAGCTCCTCTTAGCTGGCCATTATCAGGTACATTGTATCATCTTGCACATCTATACCCTGGACAGTGGCAAAATTATCACTTATATCGCGTAACTCTAACAATTCCTACTCTAATTTTACATACATATTCTCCTATAGAACTTCTACAAGAGAATAGTTCATTCTATTGTTATGAACGTTTTAATCGCAATAATTATCTTGAGAATTTTGGTAATGAACTTGTACTTACACATATCCAAAATAATAATACTTTCACTAAAAAATATATTTATATTCCTAAAACACTATATACAAATGATATTTTAGTTGTTCAAAGTGATACATATAAAGGTTATCCTAGTATTAATCTATCTTCTCTATTTAAAAATCCTGGTCCTGTTCTTGCTTGAAATACTCACTTGTTCTTTTTAGAAAGTTATCAAAATTATCAAATTCTTTTATAACTTTAAAAAATATTTTTTGTTCGTGCGTAGGAAAATAGCAAATTTTCATTTTATGACCATCTTCATCTATCTCATCATACTCACTTGTATTCTCAATCTTTATTCTATCATAAATCTCTACTTCATAAAATTTATCCTCAACTGTCCTATATTTACATTCATAACCATATTTAGTTTCTTTTTCTTCGTATGGTTTGTCCTCTCTTACAGTTGTATTAAAAAATACACGCTTAGGAAACTCCTCATTCATTACATAATAATATCCATCAAAATGAATAAATCCCTCCGTTTCTGATATTTGAAAATCAATTAAATGTTCAATATAAGGATCACGTCTCTCTCTTGAAAAAAACTCAAATCGTCTTAAATCATTCATTCTATATAATATTTTATTATTTCTATTTAAATCCTATTCTTTCTAGTTTTATATTTTTTGCCACCATTATATTTTATTTTTGGTTTTGCTTTTGTATATTTAATACTCAATTGCGGAGCCAAAATATATTTAATTATATTATTTGGAAGTTTTGTTTTTTTCATAAGCATTAATGCAGCAGCTGGTTTTATATTATTTAAATAAGGTCTTACTAATTTAATAAAACAACGATTAAATCTTAAAAATTCTGATATATTTTCAATATTATTTAAAGATGCAGAATTATTCACTTCATTTTCACTAAAATACATTTTCATTGATTTTATAATTTCTTTCTTTTCATTATCATTTAATTTATCAAATAATAATTTTGCTACTTTACAGCTTCCTTTTTGAACTGCATAATCTATTATTTTTAATTTATCTTCTATACTTGTGCCATAATTATTACCAGGTATGCTAAATGATATTTCAATTTCTGTTGTATAAATATCTTTAATTAATTCATTATCTATTAAAAAATTAAAAAAATCTATATTATCATTATCAATTGCATATTGAATAATTCTATCAATATCTCTATTTAAATCTATTAAATCATTATGACTATTTAAATTAATTAATCGTTGATTATTATTTAAAACATTTTCTAAATCATCTGAATAATCTTTTATTAATTCTAAATATTCTTTAATATATTTATTTGATTTATATTGTTTTTTTTGTGTATTAATCCAATCTATATTTTTATATTCTAACAACATTCTAATATATATTTATAAAATTAAACCGTATATATTATGTGCGTGACAATTTTATTTTTTTGTTAACTATATGAATTAGGTTCCATATGCTGGAAATTATTTTAATTATTGGAATTTTATTTATTATTTTAACATTTTTTTATAAACAAGCTATTTGTGAATTTCGTATAAATCAGATTGAATGGACACAAAAGGAAAATATTTCTTCTCTTCTTAATGAAAAAGTTCCTTTAGTTGTACGCTCTATACCGAATGCAACTTTTTGGACATACGATGATGTTCTTGCAAGATCTTGTTTTAAAGACATTCCGATATTTCAAGAAACTACACTTACCGACTGGATTGCAACCTCAACTCCTGATAGTTTATGTCCTTGGAAGTATTCACAAGCTGAAACTATTGCTAATATATCTGGTATTAATATTTGGGCCACCAAATGGTTAAATTCCTTAATTATTAATCCACTCCTAAAAATTTGGATGTTTCCTAAATATCACTGTTGGGCTGGTAATGTAGGTCTTAGAAAAACCTTTGCAACCTGGACCTGTATCTTCCCAGTTGATGGCGAAATTATTCTTACTATTATGCCTGAAAATAATGAATCATCATTACCTGCTAACTGGTTAGGTGTTTTTCCTGCTAATCTAACAATTAAAGATACACCATTTGTAGCTGATTTAAAATTTATGGATATTATTTTACGTCCAGGTAATTCTATATTTATGCCTGCCCATTGGTTTGTATCCTGGACAACTACTCCTGAATCTACTAAAACACCTATGGTGTGCACAATTTCATACCATACACCAGTAAGTCTTCTTGCCTTCAATGCTACACCTTATAAATAATTTAATATCTATTTTTGTTAATAAAATGAAATCAGTTAATATATTTATAATTCAAAAATCTATTGATAATCAAATTCCTGTTAGTATAATATATAAAGAGTTTGGAGAAAATATTCCCCATTTTTATCCTTTAGAAATGTCTTGTTATAATGGCTCGCAATATTTATGCTGTGTAGATGAAACAGTTGATTTTGAATCTATTTGTGAAAAATATGATTATAGATGCTATCCTGCATTTAAATTTAAAATAGATAGTAACAAATATAATGATCAATATCAAATTCAACAAAATTATTTTAATAAAGAACAACCATATATATTAGAAAAATATATTGAGCCTTCATATTATGATTCTGAGGAAGAGTCTAAATAATTTATTAATATTTAAATATTAGATGTCTGATTGCTCATCTATTAGCTCTTCAGATTCTGATATCTCAGTATGTAATGATATTGAACAACTTATTCAACAATGTGAGCAGTTACATGAACATATTAATAATTCATTTAATTTATTACAAAATCTATCAGAAATGTTAGAAACAAATAATAATATTACTATATTAAATAATGGTATTTTAATTAATTTATCTGAATTACTTGAATCACTCCATATGAAGGCCTTAAATGATATTAAAGAAAATAAAAATAATAATTTTGGTTATGAATTATTAAATTATTTGTAAATTTTTAGAAAATTTGATAAAAATAGTTCAGAAAATAGTTCAGAAAATAGTTCAGAAAATGAGCAGAGAATATTATGAAAAAATAAGTAAAGAAAAAATTTTAAATAATCCATCACATTATGCCTGGAATTGTGTATTATACTATCTACAATTCAGTCAAGATGAAATTCTTTCTGTAAAGGAATGGATTGAAGTACGTGAATTAATTAAATTTCAAAAATCTATAACCAAACAATTTCTACGAGACAATTTTCAGAAAGAAATTGATGATTGTCTAGAAGTTGACTGGAATGATGTAGATAAATATGTTAGTAAATAGTAATGACAACAATTAATAAATCAAAAGATATTATTCCATTTTTATTTATGGGATGTTGGAATCGTGATCAAGAACCACGTACAATTGTTGCTAATGCAATAAGAAATAATCCTATTGAAACCCTTATTCTAGGTGGTGATAATATATACCCTGAAAAGTTACGGATTGGTCCTTCTACGGATTTTACTAAAGTGTATAGTCTTAAAACATTAATGAATGGAGTTCATATGCTTTCAGGTAAAGATATATATGCAGCACTGGGAAATCATAATATTGGTGGTCCAATGCTAAATACACAACTTGGATTATCAGAATGGAATATGCCTGCTAGATATTATTGTGTTAATTTTAATGATTACTCACTTATTGTTATTGATAGTAATTTAGAATCAGACGAATACTCTTTAATGTATAAATGGCTTTCAGATAAAATTAAAGAATTAAATATACATAAAAAACAATACTATTATGTTCAACACGAACCTTTTATTTGTTTTAAAAAGAAAAAGAAATTTGTTTTTCATAATCTTGAACTACTTAATATTTTAGCAGAATATCCACCAATTGCTATTTTATGTGCAGATACTCATAATTTTCAAGAAGGAACTTTACAAATAAATGATATTAAAATACCTCAATTTATTGTTGGAACTGGTGGTGCTGATCCTGATTTTATATCAGTACCAATAGGATCAACTCATACTGCAGGTGATATTTTATATACAATGACAAATTATGAACCAGGTTATGGATATTTACAGGTTACTAAAGATGAAACTAAATTTATAAAAGTTATTAACTGGCGCCCTTTTGAGGGCAAAGGTGGCAAATATAGAAAAAATAAAAAAACGTATAAAAGAAAAATAAATAATTGTAGAAAATCTAGAAAATCTAGAAAAATAAATAAAATAATAAATAAAATTTGAAATTATTTGGAAATTTAAAGAAATTGTGTCAAAAAATGAGCGTATCCAAGACAACATATTATGCAGTAGCTAAAGGACATAATCCTGGCATCTATACTGATTGGCAAACAACCAATGAAAATGTTAAAGGGTTTTCAGGCGCTATTTATGAAGGCTTTAAAACAATGACAGAAGCACAAGATTATCTTAATAATTATAATACTAAAAATCCACCGTCCAATTCTACATCCCTTCTTGATACACTTACCGATGAACAATTATCAGTTATTGACTACTTGCTTGAAGGAGAAAATATCTTTCTTACAGGTGGCGGAGGTGTAGGTAAAAGTTATCTACTTTCAGTAATTTATACCGAGTTTCCTGGTCTTAAAAAGAAGCTAATCTCTATTAAAAATCCAGAATCTATTGCAAAATTGCCTCGTATTCAGATGTGTGCTCTAACAGGCTGTGCAGCACTTTTACTTGGTCATAAAGCTAAAACACTTCACGCTTGGGCTGGTATTGGTCTTGGTAAGGGGAGCGTTTCAGAACTATATACTAAGATTCGTCGTAATCAAAAAGCATATAAGAATTGGCTGTGTACAGATCTTCTAATTATTGATGAAATCTCAATGATGACCGCTGAACTCCTTGATAAACTCAACGAAATTGGTAAAAAAATTCGTGCAAATCGTCGACCATTTGGTGGAATTCAAGTACTTCTAGTAGGTGACTTCTATCAACTTCCTCCTGTTAATAAAGGAAATGAACCAACATTATTTGCTTTTGAATCAGAAGCTTGGAAGGAAGCAATTAAAACAACTATTGAACTTACACACATTCAACGCCAAAAAGATGAAATCTTTCAACAAGTACTTAAAGAGGCACGTACAGGATCTCTATCAAAAGAATCTTGTGAGATTTTATGTGGATGTCAAGGACGTAACTGGAAAGAAAATAAAATTCGACCAACTCTGCTATTTCCTCGCCGCGCAGAAGTTGAAATGATTAATGACTCTAATCTAAGAGCAATACAAGGACGACGCTATACCTATAAAGCACGACTTGTATATGATGGTAAAATACCAGAAGGATTTACTGAATCTGATGAAAATTTTCAAAAAGTCCTTAACTTCTTTGATAGTGAAGCTGCTTATAATAAAGAACTAGAACTTATTCTTAATGCACAAGTAATGCTAATTGCAAATACAGATCCTGATCTTGGTCTTGTTAATGGTTCACGTGGTGTTATTGTTGGCTTTTGTAGTTTAACTGAACTCCCTATTGTTGAATTTGTTAATGGTGTTAAAAAAACAGTTGGAACACATTGTTGGCCCATTGAAGATTATGAATTTATCTCTAGAGCACAAGTACCTCTTCGTCTTGCGTATGCTGTAACAATTCATAAAAGTCAAGGTGCAACATTAGATTCAGCTCTTGTTGATATCGGCTCAGGTAACTTTGAATTTGGTCAAGCATATGTTGCCCTCTCACGTGCTAGATCATTAGAAGCTCTATACGTATATGACTTTGATCCCATCGCATTTAAAGCACACCCTAAAGTTAAAGAATTCTATAAAACTCTTGTAAATAATGAAATAACTCAGGATAATTTAAAACTACTTAAAGAAAGTACATCTACAGAATCAGTAGAATCTGATTATAAACCAGTTATCGCAGAGCAATCTAAACAAATTATGGCGATTAATATTATAAAGCTAGCTAATGAAGAGTCTGCTGATATCATTCCTCAATCTCAAACGAAGCCATCTACTAATTGGCTGTATGATTCCATCCCTTCTAGCTGGACAAGTTGCTTATTGCCCTGCAGAGACAAACTTAACGAAATCTCTAACACACTCCTTACAAAAGAATTCCTTCCTGCAAAAGAAAATATCTGGCGAGCATTGGAACTTACACCACCTAGTTCTATAAAAGTTGTTATTCTAGGTCAAGACCCTTATCCTACAATAGGGAATGCACACGGATTAGCTTTTAGCGTTCTATCAGATGTTCGGCCTATTCCTGCTTCACTAAAAAATATCTATAAAGAACTTGTATCAGATATTGGATTTACTGCTCCCAATCACGGAAATCTTGAAGAATGGGCTAAACGTGGAGTCCTACTTCTTAATACAGTTCTAACAGTTGAAGCTGGTGCTCCACAATCTCATACTAAGATTGGTTGGGAAGAAGTTACTGACCAAATTATTCGATCTATTGCAGCTCAAAATAAAAATATTATCTTTGTACTCTGGGGAAAATCTGCTCAAGTTAAGAAGAAATTACTTGGACTCTATTTAGACAAAAATGGACATCGTGTACTAGAATCGGCACATCCTTCTCCTTTGAGCGCATCTAAAGGATTCTTTGGCTCAAACCCTTTTAGCAAAATTAATGAATGGCTAAAAGAAATGAATAAAGAACCGATTGATTGGCAAATTTATTAGATCAAAAATATAGTAACTTGTAAACGTAGTAACTTGTAAACGTAGTAACTTGTAAACGTAGTAACTTGTAAACGTAGTAACTTGTAAACGTAGTATATTATAACTATAATAAAAATTATGAATCTAAAGATATATTATTTTTATTAACTGTTAAGGAATGCCTGAATATGTTGAAAATACTGTTACAGTTGATTGAAGATGATGGTTCTAATGATCTAAAACATCTTTCTATTAGTGAATCAACTTATGATACACTTGTATGTGAATGGGATAATCATAATGGTAATTGGCAAGATAAATGCGATGATTGTATCTCAAGTAATGACCCAGCAAATTACTCTTAATTAAATTAATAATATATTTTAAACTATATTTTTATTGAAGTTGAACTTTAACAAAAATATAGATAAACGACAGATGCAGGATTTGAACCTGCGCGAGTAAAACTCATTAGATTTCAAGTCTAACACCTTGGGCCGCTCGGTCAATCTGTCTTCTAGCAAGAAGGTTTACTTCTTACTGTATTATAGTAGTTTTATTCCTTTAAGCTCTTATTATAGAGAGATTTATATATATGATATAAATGCTCTAAACATGTTATAATATTTTGCGTTGGAATATTATATGTTATAAATAATATATCTCCTCGTCCCTGTTTATTAATCATATATGTTGTACTATTTATTTTATTACCTGTTAAGGATATAGTATTATTTGTTGTATTAATTGTTAATATACCTGGAACAATTGATAATTTATCATATGTAAGTGATTTAATAACATCTTCAATATGTTTAATATCTATCATAGATAAATCTTCAAAAATAATATCTAAATCTTCACATAAATTAAGAGAATATAGTTGATGCAACCTAATTTCTGGAAATACCATCTTTATTAAATAGAATATTTAGTCTTTATGTTTTCTTTTTAGAGTTTTTAAAAATTTTCTATAAATTTTTTGAGCCTCTTTCATTCCCTTTGTCTGATATTTATGATACTTTGCCCTATAATATAATGTATGAGCTGCTTGTACTTGATACTGATAAGGTTGCTTCTTTAAAAGTCGGATAGATTTTCTGGCTTTATTTGCATTTCCATATCCTAAACGGAATTTAGGCTTCTTATTTGGTGGATTATCATTAAATACTCCCATTTCTATTATAATCAATTATAATTATAATTGTACAAAATTTTGATTAAGTTTTATATTACAAAATGATAAATTTGATATGCGGGGCTGCGTAAGATTATGATGTAAAATGGACACATCTCTTTTCTCCTCCGGTTTTAGACAAATGGAAAATTCCATTCAAAGTCCCAAATCTAGATCTGTATTCAATTCTCCTTTAATTAAAGGAAAATCCAGTAAATTAGACGATATCGAATCATTTACCATTAATGAATACTCTGGATTTATAGAACCCATTCTCCAAGAAAATCCTACCCGTTTCACTCTATTTCCTATTCAAAAACCCAAACTCTTTCAAAAATATAAAAATCACGTCGCAGTCTTCTGGACAGTTGAAGAGATTGATCTTGCTAAAGATATGAAAGACTGGGTAAAACTCAATACCAATGAACAAATGTTTATCAAAAATGTTCTTGGATTCTTTGCAGGGTCCGATGGAATTGTTCAAGAGAATTTAGCCGCACGCTTTATGAATGAAATCCAACTCGCAGAAGCACGTCAATTCTACTCCGTTCAACTTATGATGGAAGCAATTCATTCAGAAACTTACTCCCTACTTATTGATACTTATGTTGAAGATAAAGAAGAAAAAGCAAAACTCTTTAAAGCAATTGAGACTATTCCGTGTGTAAAACAGAAAGCTGAATGGGCTCAAAAATGGATTGAATCTAAAGATGAAGACTTTGCAACTCGTCTTGTCGCATTTGCAATTGTTGAAGGTATCTTCTTCAGCGGATCTTTCTGTGCTATCTACTGGCTTAAAGAACGTGGTCTAATGCCTGGTCTCACTACTTCAAATGAATTTATTGCCCGTGATGAAGGACTTCATACAGACTTTGCGTGTGCTCTATATGAAGAAATTGAGAAAAAACTTCCTAAGACCAAAGTACATAAAATCATTCGTGAAGCAGTTAAAATTGAGAAACAATTTATTACTGAATCTCTTCCTTGTCATCTTGTTGGTATGAATGATAAACTAATGGCTGATTATATTGAGTTTGTCGCCGATCGCCTCTCTTCACAACTTGGATATGGTAAAATTTATAATACTCAGAATCCATTTGATTTTATGGAACGTATTGCATTAGAAGGCAAGGATAACTTCTTTGAAAAACGCGTGACATCATATGCCAAAGCTGGTGTTGGTAAAACAAATGAAGAAATGAGTTTTGCATTAGATGCTGACTTCTAATGCACTTTTTGGAAAAAGTGCGCAAAAACTTTATTTTTGCTAACTTTTTTCTAAAAAGTCATATTAGGAACAATGTCATTACGTGATTTTTCACCAGTCATCTACGGAGTTATAACCATCACTCTACTATTTTTAGTAGTCCGAGAATTATATTCAGTTTATTATACTCCTGGTGTATCTACTATTTACAATTCACCACAAGCACAAAAAATATTTCCTAATGCTACAAATAAACTATTTCCTTTATGGGGATATAATAAAGCAGGAATGTATGATGGACAACCTTTTAAGTTTGGACAAGGTAATTTCTGGCCTGAATCTGGTAAAGGATTTGTTCCTAATAAGTTTGGCTCAGGTGGTCCAAGCCCATCTGGTGGAATGAGAAGCGGTGGTGGCCCTATTCCTAATGAAACAGAAGTTGGTTATTGGGGTTATACACCTACTGTTGAGAAAAATGTTCACTAAGATATTTATGATAATTCATCTCAACACGTAGAATATATTACTCCTGTTGGTTGGTGGAATAGTTAGTTATGTTATTAATAAATAATTTATATTTATTATGATTTAAATATAAAATAAATTATAATAAATATGTAATAAATATAATTTTATTTTCGCCAAAACTAGTATAATGAGTTCTGTAGGAAGATTTTATGCTCCACGTGGTGGGGTTATACAATCTGCTCTTGTACCAAGAGTTTTTACTGTCGGTGGAGCAGTTGTATTAAATACATATAAAGATGGTATGCTTGGTATATCAAATGTTAGTATAGATGATATAGATACCAAAATAATTAGTCAAAAATGTGTTGCATCTGTACGTCAAGGAAGTCAATCTAATATTACGGCCTTGTCACCATTATATTATAAACTTATCAGTAAATTGGTATATGGTAATTCTAATATCATTACACGACCAATTGTAAAAGTAAATGGTGTAGCACAACAAGTTCAACTGTCTACTTATGAACTAAATAGCATTGTTTCTGAAGTTAGTAATGGTACATCTTTCTATTCTGATGGTTATTCTGTTACATATGTCTTAACACAGCCAGTTATTATAGAGTTTGTTCGTTCTGATAATAATACAATTGAAACACTTGAAATTCTAAATTATTTATCATCTTGTTGTGAAAATACTCCCGCACCTTCTTCTACTACTGATGTTATACCAGGTGTTAATGGATTTACTGTAACAACTGATTCAAATAACAATGTTGTTGAAGTTGCAATTGATGGTAAATTAAATGTAACTGGTGGAGTTGATCCTACATATTTACAACTTTTACCTAGTGCAGAAAAACCCAGTGATGTCCCTCCAGGTATGACAGGTGCATTATGGGTTAAGACTATAGGTGATACTAATAAATTATATCTTGATAATACTATTGTTGGTGATGGTTCTGGTGGTAATCAAGACTTAGCATCCGTTTTATCTCTAGGTAATACTACTGGCGGTGCAAATATTGACTTTGGTGGTAATAGTAGAATTATTGGCTGCACTAATGCTGAAATAACTAATATTGTAACAGGAGGAACTATAAATACTGGTTCTATTATTTCTTCAGGAGATATTACAATTTCTGATCCATCAAAGAGATTAATTGGTAATGTAACTGGTAATGTAACTGGTACAGCAACTAATGTGTCAGGAGGAACAGGATTACTATTTAATAGTTCAAATAATACAACCAGTAGAATAACAGGCTCAACTGGTCAGGTTTTAATAGTATCACCGAATGGCTTACCTTCTTATACAAATCAGAGTAACTTAGCAGTTGGTAGTGCAGCTAGTGCAACTAATGTGTTAAAAGGACCAGGATTACTATATAATAGTGATTTCAATACAACTACTACACTATTAGGAATAACTAATGATGTGTTAGTAGCAAATAGTAATGGCTCACCTTCTTATACAAATCAGAGTAACTTAGCAGTTGGTAGTGCAACTAATGCATTAAATGCAATTAATGTGTCTGGAGGAACAGGATTAGTATATAATAGTGGAATAGGTACAACATCTAAATTAACTGGTACAAATGGTCAGATTCTAACAGCTGATTCTAATGGTTTACCTATTTATTCAGATCCATCTAATATAACTGTTGGTAATGCAACCAATGCAACTATTACAACTAATGTGTCTGGAGGAACAGGGTTAGTATATAATAATGGAATAGGTACAACAACTAAATTAACTGGTACAAATGGTCAGATTTTAACAGCTGATTCTAATGGTTTACCTGTTTATTCAGATCCATCTAATATAACTGTTGGTAATGCAACCAATGCAACTATTACAACTAATGTGTCTGGAGGAACAGGGTTAGTATATAATAATGGAATAGGTACAACAACTAAATTAACTGGTACAAATGGTCAGATTTTAACAGCTGATTCTAATGGTTTACCTGTTTATT
>VFQS010000992.1_pt1 | contig 27883 bp, 29 predicted proteins | sample 3512361 | NCBI WGS metagenome assembly VFQS01 (sample SAMN10412375, study PRJNA504923) | tailings metagenome | isolation source: Relicate 1 Philex TSF3 active mining | place: Philippines
TGTGGATTCGGATGATGTTGAAGAAGCCCCATTATCGGGTGAACTACAACATGATCTATCTGCCTTCAAATTTGATGATCAAGCGGAAGAGGAAGAAGAAGAGGATATTTCTGGTCGCACAGATGACCCGGTACGCATGTATTTGCGGGAAATGGGCAACGTTGAATTGCTATCGCGCGAAGGGGAAATTGCTATTGCCCAACGAATTGAAAGTGGGAAAATAACTCTTATTGGAAGCTTGTGCGAAAGCCCTATCACGTACAACGCGATTAAAGAGTGGCAAGAAAAATTAGCCGCTACTCAAATGCTGGTACGTGACATTATCACTTTTGATAGTAATGCAGCGTATGAAGATACCGTTGAAGATTTTGAAGAAGAAATCGAAGGCGACGAGCAAGAAGTTAAAATCCCAGAAGTTGACGACGCAACACGAACACGACTATTGGAGCAACTGAAAAATTTCCTAAGCGCTCAGGACGAGTATATTAAGTCATTAGCAAAATCTGGGAAGTCAAAAGAACTTACGACCATGCGCGAGAAACTCATCACGGCATTTCAAGATATCCGTATGAACCCTGCACGTATTGAAGATTTACTAATTTTACATTCAGAAGTGATACGCCCAATCAATATTGCAGAACGTGAGCTTATTAGTTTAGCTGAATCCTGCGGCATAAAAAGAGAAGAATATTTAAAAGAATATAATGGTGTAAAAATCGATAAAGCTTGGATTGCTAAAGTTGAAAAAAACACTAAAAAGGGCTGGAAAGATTTTTGCGGCAAGTATAGCTCAAAAATCGAAGAGCTTATAAAGCTGACAGCATCCATTGAGAAAAATATTGGAATTGCGCACGAACGATTTAAAGAAATTGTTAGCTGTATCCAAAAAGGCGAAAGAGAAACAACACGAGCAAAAAAAGAAATGATTGAAGCAAACCTGCGTTTGGTTATTTCGATTGCCAAAAAATATACAAATCGTGGCTTGCAGTTCTTGGACCTCATTCAAGAGGGCAACATTGGTTTGATGAAAGCGGTTGATAAGTTTGAGTATCGTCGCGGTTATAAGTTTTCAACCTACGCAACCTGGTGGATTCGTCAAGCAATTACGCGCTCTATCGCAGATCAGGCACGAACCATTCGTATTCCGGTGCATATGATCGAAACGATCAATAAATTGGTGCGCACTTCCCGCCAAATGATGCATGAAATTGGCCGTGAACCAACGCCTGAAGAATTAGCAGTAAAACTCATGATGCCACTTGATAAGGTGCGTAAAGTCATGAAGATTGCCAAAGAGCCAATTTCCCTTGAAACGCCAATTGGTGATGAGGAAGATTCGCATTTGGGCGATTTCATCGAAGATAAGAATGCGATGCAGCCTATTGATTCAGCGATCCATGCGAACTTGAAAGAAACAACCACGCGCATTCTGGCAAGTTTAACGCCTCGTGAAGAGCGCGTACTTCGCATGCGCTTTGGTATTGGTATGAATAGCGACCATACACTAGAAGAAGTTGGGCAACAATTCGCAGTAACCCGTGAACGTATTCGCCAAATTGAAGCGAAGGCATTGCGTAAGTTAAAGCACCCTAGCCGCTCGCGTAAATTACGAAGCTTTTTAGATACGTAAGAAGAAATTCAGTTTAAGAGCATGGGAAATCCTTGTTAGGGATTTCCCTTTTTTACACGATTTATCTTATCTCTTCGTAAAAATACTTAATAACTTCGGGAGTTAGATGACTTGCTCCTTGTTCCGATAAATATTCTGGACCATGCTCTTGAATATACCAAGCAAGCCCAGTGATATCGTCGTCGTGAGGATCTTGAATGTTAATTGTTTTGAGATAATCACGAATGGCATTAGCGGGATAACTAGTAATTCCACATTCAACGCATTGAGGATAAGGACACCAGGGCATTTCTGGTTGAGGTTCACTGAAATATTTCCCATTACAGCAAGGCCACTGCCATTGATAAGAGCCTCTTTCGTTACTGTTTACATTAGAGGATTCGAGCCCAGGATCTTCATCAGAAGAGTTTATCGGGGATATCACTAAAAATACTAAAAACACACTTAAAATGAATTTATGTAACATTTTTTCTCCGATAGAAATTAGCACTAAACTTCATTATGATCCTTTATTTTGCATAAAAAAAGAGAGGCATAAAACCTCTCTCAAATCTTTTTGTAACGCAAGTGCTTAATTAATAGCCATCACGATCCATACGCTTGCGCATTAGTTTACGATAACGACGCATAGCTTCAGATTGTTCACGAACCCGCTTTTCTGAAGGCTTTTCGAAATGACGACGCATCTTCATTTCTCGGTATATACCTTCACGTTGCATCTTTTTCTTTAATGCCCTAAGCGCCTGTTCGATATTATTATCACGGACTTGGACTTCCACTGAGTAATCACCCTCCTTTCAAGTATTCATTATTATCATGAATAAAAATAAAACTCAATAATAAAAAAGCCGCCTTAATACAGGCGGCCTTTTAAAAATTAATGCTAAGAATATTAGCTCAATTTTATGTCAACAGCAGACGTTCTGCCTTTGTTGCTAGCTAGCTCAAAGCTAACCTTTTGCCCTTCATTCAACGTAGGGATTCCAGCGCTTTGCAACGCACTGATATGTACAAACACATCAGCTCCACCCTCATCAGGCTGAATAAATCCGAATCCTTTTGTTACGTTAAACCACTTTACTGTACCGGTTGCCATTTTTTTTCTCCTGTAATTTCTTTCTTAATCAAAAACAAACCTTTTAGAGTTTATTATCTTAATGTCTACGTGGTCTGGATAACTTGAAGAATATCAATTGTTTTGGATAAGCAAAGAATGTTCGGAGTAATTAGGCAGACGTGAGTATCTTAAGAGTATTAAACTTACACTTTAGATTATGCATTAATTTATACATATGTCAATATTTTATGTGTTTTTCTAATCCTATTCTTTTGAAATAACCTTATTTGAAAATTCTTCCAAAATCTTCTATTCCAGAAAAATTAAACAAGAGAAAACTCGAGCTCCGAAATTTTTGGACATTACTGCTCCTCAGTATTTTTCTTTTTCACGTATATTAGTCCTTGCACGTTTAAATCTAAGCACCTTTTTTGCCAAGTTAGAGAGCGAGGCTCTAAAGATTCGGGGACTTGAATATTTGCTTCGGCGCTCTTTACCAGAAACAAAATACCATTACCTTTTAACATCGCGCCCAACTCTGTTATTGGTCTTTCAGCACGTAGATTACAACTCATAACAATGTGGGAATTTGAAGGCGCTTGCGTAGGAACTACAACGTTAAAATATTTAGGGTACGCGGCATTTACAATGTCTGCTAGCAGTTGTAGTGATTCATGATGTTGAGGTCTTTCTTCAAATAGTTCTAATTTTATTGGAGTAGAGAAACTCCAATCTTTATTAGTGTACGTATTTCCTAAAGCCAAGATAAGTGGAATAGCCGACAGACCATTCTCGCAATCGATATAAGTGAGAGAAATAGGTATGTTTTCAATCTTTTCTCTCTTCCATTTTTTCTTGCCAGAAAGAAGTTTATTTAGTGTCTTTGTCCATGGTTTATAAAACTCTTGCAGCGCAAGCGGCCGAAGAGCTTGGCATAATTCCTGAACAGTTGTGGCGACTGGGCGTTGGAAGACGCATGCAATATCTGAATCTATACATCCCATATATTGCACATATTTCTTTCTTAATTCTTCTGAAGCATATTCTTCAGCTTTGGCATAAGCGCTATTTTCTATTTGTATAAAAATCAACAGAAGCAGAAGCATTAGCAAATATTTTCTCATCTATATTTTTCTTAATAAAAAGTATTTCTGTTAAAATAGCCTAACATATTAGACATAAAAAAACAGGCCCCGATGTGGAAGCCTGTTTGGATTTTAGACCTTGTCGAATGGATCCCGCGATCAAGTCAGAGAGTAGATCTTTGCGTTCAGACTAACTCTCTCGCAGGAATGACAGTGAATAGATTAGTAATCCATACCCATGCCGCCCATGCCACTCATACCACCTGGCATACCAGCTGGTGCTGCGGTTTTTGGCTCAGGCTTGTCAGCAATCATTGCTTCTGTTGTGATCAGCAAGCTAGCAATTGAAGCTGCGTCTTGAAGAGCAGTACGCACAACCTTAGTTGGGTCGATAATACCAGATTTAATCATATCAACGTATTGACCTGATTGCGCATCATAACCGAATGAAAAAGTAGCCTCATCCAAGATTTTACCCACAACGATTGATCCATCTGCGCCTGCGTTAACCGCTATTTGGCGGCAAGGAGCAGTAATAGCTTGGCGAACGATACGAATACCAACTTCTTGGTCTCCGTTTGCAGGCTTTAATCCTTCGATAGCCTTTAAGCTACGAAGAAGAGCTACGCCACCACCAGGAACGATACCTTCCTCGATAGCTGCGCGTGTTGCATGCATTGCATCTTCTACGCGGTCTTTACGCTCTTTCACTTCGATTTCTGTTGCTCCACCCACGCGGATTACTGCAACGCCACCGCTAAGCTTTGCTAGGCGTTCTTGTAGTTTTTCACGGTCATAATCAGAGGTTGTTTCTGCAACTTGTGCGCGAATTTGATTACAACGTGCTTGAATTTGGTCTTTACTTCCAACACCATCAACGATGATTGTGTCATCTTTTGTGATAACAACTTTTTTCGCTGTACCAAGCATAGAGATATTTACGTTCTCAAGCTTAATGCCCATGTCTTCAGAAACAACGGTACCACCTGTAAGAATAGCGATATCTTCCATCATCGCTTTACGGCGATCACCGAAACCAGGAGCTTTTACTGCAGCTACTTTCAATCCGCCACGTAATTTGTTTACCACAAGCGTTGCAAGAGCTTCACCCTCAACATCTTCAGCGATAATTAAAAGTGGACGACCTGATTGCACTACCGTTTCTAGAACTGGAAGCATTGCTTGAAGTCCAGAAAGTTTTTTCTCATGGATAAGAATGTAAGGATTCTCAAGATCACAAATCATTTTTTCAGAATTTGTAACAAAGTATGGAGAAATGTAACCACGATCGAACTGCATACCTTCTACAACATCAAGTTCAGTTTGTAGAGATTTTGCTTCTTCAATAGTGATAACGCCTTCTTTACCAACTTTTTGTACAGCTTCAGCAAGCATTTTGCCGATTTCTATTTCACCATTTGCAGAAATTGTGCCTACTTGGGCAATTTCTTCGTTTGTTGAAACGTGCTTGCTGTTTTTCTTCAAGTTTTCAATAACAGCTTCCACTGCCATATCAACACCGCGCTTAACATCCATTGGATTCATGCCAGCAGCAACAGCTTTTACACCTTCGCGAACGATTGACTGAGCAAGAACCGTTGCTGTTGTTGTACCATCACCAGCTAAATCGCTAGTTTTAGTGGCAACTTCACGCAACATTTGCGCGCCCATGTTTTCAAAACGATCTGAAAGTTCGATTTCTTTTGCAACGGAAACGCCGTCTTTTGTAATGCGAGGCGCACCGAAAGACTTTTCAATTACAACATTACGGCCTTTTGGACCAAGCGTTACCTTCACTGCGTCAGCCAAGATATCAACACCGCGTAACATTTTATCGCGGGCATCTGTATTAAAGCGTACTTCTTTAGCAGCCATGTTTAATTCTCCTTAAAATTTTTAAAATTGTTTGTAATACTTAAGCAGCTTTGTCGATGATACCCATGATGTCAGCTTCTTTCATCACTAGGTAATCTTGACCATCGATTTTAATTTCGGTGCCAGACCACTTGCCAAACAACACTCTATCACCTTTTTTCACGTCCAGCGCAACAACAGCACCTTGCTCATTGCGCGCTCCGGAACCAACGGCAACAACTTCACCTTCCATTGGCTTTTCTTTTGCTGTGTCTGGAATAATAATTCCACCAGGGGTTTTTTCTTCTAATTCAATGCGTTTGATCATTACACGATCATGCAAAGGGCGAAATTTCATGTGTTTTCTCCTTCATTTATTTGGTTTTGTTTGTAACAAGATTAAGTTGTTAGCACTCAATCTTTATGAGTGCTAATTAAGCTAAAAAAACTTAATATGTCAAGAGATATCTTTGTTTTAGACATCTATAAAATTTACGAAACAAACGAGAATTTATTAATACATTATTGACAAAGGGACTGATACTCTTATTCTAGAAATAGGTTTATGAAATAAAATAATGAAAATTCCAACATTTTTAATTTTTTCTCTTTTTTCTATTTTTATTTTTCCAGTGTCTGTTTTTTCAACAACCAGTTGGACATCTGCGGAAGATGAAATATTAAGAGTTGCTGTTGCTATACAAGGCGCGAAAAAGTGGTCAACAATTGCTGAGCGATTACCCGCTAAAATTGGTAAGCAATGCAGAGAAAGGTATATGAACCACCTTGACCCAACAGTTGATAAATCAGATTTTACAGAAGCAGAAAGAGAGTTGTTATGTAAGATGATAGATCAACATACAAGCACGAAAGAAGACGGAAAAAAAGAGATTGCCTGGGCGGAAATAGCTAAATCTTTTAGACAATATGACCCGACAACTGGGACTATTGTTAAACGAAGAACTGATCTTTTCCTCAAAAATCATCGCAATTCGTCAATACATAAAGCAGAGAGAAAAAACAGGACCTGGACTGATTCAAGAAAGAAAAAAAGAGATTCTTCAAGCATTCAGACAGATGAAAGCATTACAGACAATGTCCCTTCATCCTTCCTCCCCCTTTTACCAAGTGTTTTTCCTTTAGTAGCATCAACAGACACACGAAACACAGGAACTGAAGACGATCAGCAAAAGATAAAGAGAGCAAAGATAGAAATCTTAACACAAGAAGACATAACATCTACAGAAGCAGATGAAGAAAAAAATACAGGTGAAGGCGTAGATATCCTTCATGGACATACACTCTCTTTAGCAAATTACCCTGCTGACGCCCATGATGATCAGTCATATGATTCATTTGGAGAAGAGCTCAGAGGTCTACTCCTACCAAAATCAGAAAGCACAAATTCGCTATATGGCCTAACACCGATAGAGGATAGGCCTCCAGAATTCCCTAATTTTACTGAAGAAAATTACGCAGAAGACATGTAGATTTACTAATAATTAACACGCTTTTGAGATACTTGAGGTAGCTCAACCTCAAGATATTGCTATGTATTACATCCCTTTAAAGATGCTCATGGGTGATAAAGGAAAATACTTAGGAATTATCTTAGGTGTTTCTTTTGCTGCCTTAATTATGACACAACAACCAGGCGTGTTTTTGGGCATCATGTCTCGTGCTTATAGCTTTGTTTCCGATATAAGCCTACCAGATATTTGGGTAATGGATCCGCATGTAAAGTATATTGATGATGTAAAGCCCTTACCCAGCACAAAGCTTTATCAAGTCGCCAGCACAAAGGGGGTAGAATGGGCGGTGCCTTTGTACAAAGGAAGCATTCAAGCGCGGTTACAAAATGGTGTTTTTCAAACGTGCAACCTTATCGGCATTGATGATGCCACGCTTATTGGTGGCCCAGCCAAAATGCTTGAGGGAAAACTTGAAGATTTACGCCAAAGCAATAGCGTAATTGTGAGCATTGAGGGCGCTAAAGGTAAACTTGCTGCTCCACCAAAACAAAAAGGCGATGCCCCTACTCCTCTTAAAATTGGAGATACTCTAGAGATTAATGATCATTACTGCGTTGTAAGAGGTATTGCCGAAACAACGGCGACTTTTCAATCCATGCCTGTCATTTACACGACATACAGCCGCGCTACAGGATTCACCCCGCCCCAACGCAACTTGCTGAGTTTTATCTTGGTAAAGGCTGCACCTAACATAGACCCGCACGCCCTGACAAAAGTAATTAACGAAAAAACCGGCCTTGCTGCCTATACAAAAGCTGCCTATACAAAAGAAGAGTTCAAAGATCTCACGCTCAATTATTATCTGAAATTTACTGGCATGCCGATTAATTTTGGGCTTTCAGTCTTGCTTGGTTTCTTTGTGGGCGCCGCGATTGCAGGACAAACATTTTATAATTTTACCCAGGAAAATTTACGTTATTTCGGCGTTTTAAAAGCTATGGGAACAAGCCAAAAAACGTTAATGCGCATGATTTTACTGCAAGCTTTTACGGTTGGAATTATTGGTTATGGTCTTGGCGCTTGCCTAACCTATTTATTTTATGCATTTTCGACCTCTCATGCCTTATTAGCTTTTAAGTTTCCTTGGCAATTGATGATTTTCAGTATTATTGGAATCTCTGCTATTTGCGCATTTGCGGCCTTCTTAAGTATCTATCGTGTCTTCAGACTAGAAGCAGCCATTGTTTTTAAGGGATAAAGATGACCGAGAAAAATTTGGCCGTTGTCTGTAAAAAAATTATTAAAAAATATAGCTTAGGAAAGCAAAGTTTTTTAGCCCTCAATAAAGTTGATTTTGAGGTAAATACCGGCGAATTAATGATTATTGCCGGGCCTTCTGGCAGTGGGAAACGGTGGCAGTGCCACCGTCCAGTCAATCAATAGATGTCACACGTATTAATTTTGGGAAGCACGATTATGGAAAAATATACTAAAAAATCTATCACTCTCTCATTTTCTGAACAGCAATTTATTGAGTTCTTGTATGGAACAGAGCGTGCTAAAGATTTGATGAAAATAAAAAATGTAAAAGAACAGGATTATTATAGAAAAGTTTATAATAATTGGAAAAATGGCAAAAAATATACCTGGAATTGGGGGGCTTGTTTCTTTAATAATTTATGGATGGTCTACCGTGGATTATTTTTAGGCGTAGTTTTAGAGAATAGTATTTTTATGTTATTGCCTAAAAATACTGTCGTTATCTTATCCGCTATAATGTTTTTTGTTCTCGGATTTTTTGGTAATACCTTCTTGAAATACTTATTTGAATATCAGTTGAGAAAAAAAGCTAATAAAAAAGTTTGCCATGCACAGTTCGACTCCTTAGCTACTAGTTTGGCGATAGTAGCGCTGGTGATGAATTTTTTCTCTCCGGTTCTAAAAGTTTTTATCACACAGACGCACATGGAAATAATCGAACTAACATTTTTTGTAGTAATACCATTATTCCTTCACCTGTATTACTACCATATCAAGCAAGCAGGATAAAAAACCGTTTAAACGTGCATAATATCTTTTTGTTTTGTAGCAGCCAACGTATCAATTTTTTTGATGTGATCATCGGTGATTTTCTGCATTTCCTCTGTTAAGCGACGCTCGTCATCTTCTGAAATTTCTTTATCTTTTTCCGCTTTTTTAATGGTGTCATTTCCTTCGCGGCGTACGTTGCGTACATGAATTTTTGCTTCTTCCGCATATTTTGATACAAGCTTTGCAAGCTCTTGACGGCGCTCTTCATTAAGATCAGGCAAAGCTACACGCACTAATTGCCCGTCAGAAGAAGGGCTTACACCAAGAGATGACTCACGAATAGCTTTCTCGACAGCTTTTACCATTTCTTTATCCCAAACCTGCACAACAAGAAGGCGTGGTTCCGGCGCCGTAACAGTACCTACTTGAGAAATAGGCATCAAACTTCCATAAGCATCAACCTTAATCGGATCAAGCAAATTAATGGAGGCACGCCCTGCCCGTAATCCTGAAAGTTCTTTTGTAAAGGCATCAATTGCTATTTGCATGCGTTGCGAAAAACTCTCTAAGCGTACCGTCATAATTCCTCAAGGTTAAGCGATGAAAACTAATACTGCATATTAAGTTGCGATGAATCTAAAGGCAAGATAATAGTTATGTCTGATACAGAATATAAGGGAAGGAAGAGCTCATTAAAGATAAATTTTCTCCTGCGGGATTGTACCCAAAAATGAGAACATTATCTCCGTTTAATACGGTAAACTTATCCAAGACAAAATAAACATCACCCCAGGATCTAGATAAAAATAGCACACCATCCTGCTCAAACCATTTCTTCCAATTTCCAAATGTACTGCTTATCTCTGATATCCCAAAAGCATGCTGAGCATGGCAAGAAGTTAATCGTATTACCCCTAAATGCTTCTTATCTTGCAGAAAACCAAAAACTCCGCTTCTATCCAATAGACTGTCAATTTTTTCTTTTGATAACTGCTGAATAACCTGAACACTGGCATCAGAAAATCTTTGCACTAGTTTTTTCTGGAGGAGAGAATCTATATCAGAAACAACGGTCTTCCAGCGAGGTATAGATGCTGAATAACTTAAACGTGGTAATATCGAAACCCCATTAAACTGCTGCCTTTTTGCAATTTCTCTAATTTGAAATATGAAATGTTCTAGCACTCTATCAGGGTGTAAAAATTGCTCAGCAAATAATCTTCCATTTTCAGCAATTTCTTCAGCTTTTTCAGGATTATCTCTTGCCCAATTTATTTGAGTTAATAAGTCTGATAGATCAGGCGCAACTGGAATATAATGAACAAATGGTTTTAAAACCGACTCAAAATACATCTCATATGCGCTGGGATTAAAGCATAAATTCCCTAATAACATTCCCTCTGTTAATCTGCCCCCAAGTATCCAACTTCCTGCCCAACCATCTAAGCATAAATGGTATGCATACTTTGTTTGATTCTCGATGCTTACAAACGTTCCTGTCGCTATTGTTGATAGAAAACCAAAATACGAGTTTTGCGCTGCAGGCAAATTTACATATTTACAGTCTAATAACTCCGGATACATGCAAGAAAGCAGGCAAGCTCTAAACCTTTGCTGCTTTAACGCATCAAAGCCCGAAGGATGAGTGTGGCTTACGCGAGAAAAGGCTATTTTTGCTTTTTGCTTAAAAGTGAACCCCTTATCTTCCCAAACTTTTCGGGCTCTTTTGCATTCTTCAAATCTACTTCTATATGCTTCCAAATCATCAAAAAAGCATGGATGGGTCAATATGATATTCTTAGTGTTATCGCCCTTTCTTTTATTTGCTGTAAATACTATGCTTTGTACTGGAGGGCCCACAACATCTGTTGCTGCCAAATGAAAACTTATGTTGGGAAGAGAAGTAGATCTTCCTATTATCTCTAACCCTCTAATAAATTTATTTCCCCAGCTATACCCATGATCTCCAGGAAACCAGCTGTTCTCTCCACTGCTTGGGCATAAAAATTTTCCATTTGCTCGATTATCTATAAAATCAACTTTGGCCCACCTATACCTTACTTCTTCTTGAATGTTAAAGGAGTCAGGAGAAATTGCATCAAGTTGAGCAATAAATTGGTTGCGCATTACTTCATCTGCATCAATTTCTGGGGTAGCTGCTGCACGTACAACTGAAAATAGCGAAATTAAAAAAATTATATACTTTGAGTAAATTACTCTGAATTGCAAAAACATAAATATTTTAAAATAAAATTACAATATTAAGTATTTTATATCTATATTATTAAAAATATATTTACTTTTAGGATTTTAAAAAATTTTGAATTTTAATTTTTTATGAGTGAAAATTCATCTTCACCTTGCACGCAATCATGAAAGTTTATTTGTCAAAGGCACCAATTACTATTTACATGTGTTGCGAAAAACTCTCTAAGCGTACCGTCATAATTTTTCAAGGTTAAGTGATGCAAACTAGCACTGCATATTAATTCCCAAGCTATTCAAAAATAAGAGCAGTTTCTAGCTGAAATTATAAAAAATATTTTAAAATATACTTACCAGATTGAAATTATTACCCTTAGCTATTATATAAATAGCATTATAAATTTATAATTAAGAAGCATGAAAAATATTATTTTGCGTTTCATATGCGCGCTCTCTCTTCTCTGCCCCATCGCGCAAAGCGCTGCGGTTGAAATAAACATCCTAAATGAGCTAGCACGAGATAGAGCACTAAGCATTATCCATAAATACAAAGTTTTTATGGAAGATTATTTTGATTTTAGCATGAAAGAATTAAGAAAAGGTAACGAAGATTATAATTATAATCAAACAGAAATAAATTTTCATATCAGAAGCTTAGAAAAAAAAGAAAATTTTATTAATAGCCTGCCCACAGACAATAAAAATTTTATAGACAAAATACTTAGAGATTTTTTTAGCAGCAGGTTTAGCATATTGGATTACCGGTACGACCTCTTTAAAAGAAGAGAACTAGTTGATGACAAATCAGAACGAATGTCGGAAAAAATAGCTTGCAATACGACGATGTGTCAGTTTTATGACGAACTTATTTCAGAGACTTTTCATATTTACATGTCTTTAACCGATTCACATGTTGATATTTTAAGGCTAGTCAGCTTATCTCCAACTTTGTGGCCCTTGCTTAAAGGAGAAACCAGAGAATTACCTGATCCTGATCATGCTATATACAGCGATTCAACAAGAAGCAAGCTCAGGACTGATTTTGATCTTTATCTATTTCTTACTTATGAGAAACCATGCGCAATGATAAGAATACCGATTTATGGTTTAGGTGTTCCAAATGACGAGAAAATGAAAGTAACAACCTCAGTGAAACAATATGAAAGAAGTCTATTTGATAAGAGATACTCATCATATAAAAAAGGAAAAGAAATACAGATCCCAGAATGGGTAACAACACAGCAATGCACTTTGTTAGAACAAGAGACCACAAGAAAAGTATCTCATGAAGATGAAAAAGCAATAAGTCCCAGATTTTCAACAGTTATTTTAACTGAAAAAGCAGTTACAGAAGAAATTTCAGAAAAAAGTGATGTAATTGGAGCCGCCGCTGAAGAAGATATCTTTTTAGGAAATTTAGAGAATGACTATGCTGCAGGAGCTACGCATGAAGAAACCCCCGTTGCTATTTGTGACATTTTTCAAGAGGAGGGATTTGACCTACAAGGGAGCATACCTTCTCCTGTTGGGCAGGCCGAAGTTGCACCAAAGATTTTAAAAACATTAAAAACCAACCCCTATGAGAAGCCATTACCAAGAGGATTAAGAGTTTTTCATCCTCATGAACAAAGTTTTCGTACGAATTTTAAAAGATTAAGCAGTAAACATCAGTCAACACTTGAGAAGATAAGGGAAGGAAAAGCAGAGAGCGTATCATATGCTGATTTTTCTTCACTATGGAAAGCTATTAACGGAGAGACTAGCATTGAAGAATCATCCGGTAGCTCACACAAAGTTTTACATGACGCTTCTGGAAAAAAAGTCACTGGTATCTTTGCCCATAACAAAGGCATGACATACACGAGAAAAACAATTCCTTATTTGCACGCAGCTATTCAAATGCTGGGGGATAAAAGACTCACGGAAGAGACAATATTTTCTCATGATAGAGTCCCTAGCTAATGAGTGTAAACTCACCTTCGCCTTGCACGACTTTTCGAAATCCGTCAGATTCATAAATTGAAAAGACAGCGATGGGAATATGGTTTTCTTGTGCAAGAGCAATAGCCGTTGCATCCATGACATTAAGTTGCTTTTCACGTACTTCGTTGTATGTAAGCCGAGGCAAGAAGGTAGCGTTACTATTTTTTTTAGGATCACTACAAAAGACACCTTTTACTTTTGTAGCTTTGAGCATCAAATTGCATCTCATTTCAGCTGCACGTAATGCTGCTGCTGTGTCTGTTGTAAAGTAAGGATTCCCTGTACCACCTGTAAAGATAACGACCCTACCCTTTTGCAAATGGTACTCAGCTCGGTGACTGGTGAAAGGCTCACATACAGTATGCATTGGAATAGCAGACATCAGACGAACAGGGATATTTGCATGTTCTAGTGCATTTTTCAACGCAATGCCGTTAATAACGGTTGCAAGCATTCCCATGGAATCAGCTGCAGCGCGATCAATACCATGCTTTTCCATACCGTGAATACCACGATAGATGTTTCCTCCGCCGATCACTAAGCAAATTTGTGTACCAAATGCCAGCACAGAAGCTACATCTATAGCCAATTTTCGAAGCATTTCGTGAGAGATGCCATAGGCACCATCTTGATGAGGATCTGGGGATGCAAGAGCTTCCCCAGATAATTTTAGCAAAACCCGATTGTAGCCGGGCATGGCTTAACCTGCTATCTTTGCTTGAGCTTGAACTTCGGCAGCAAAGTCTGTTTCTTCTTTTTCGATGCCTTCACCCAAATTATAGCGAACAAAGCCTGTTAATGTTATTGGTGAACCAATTTCTTTGGCAAACTGAGCAACAACGTCTGAAATTTTTGTTTTTCCGTCCATCACAAATGCTTGCTCAAGTAACACAACTTCTTCATAGAACTTGCGAACGCGACCTTCAACCATTTTTTGAATAACATCATCGGGACGACCTGAAGCTTTTGCTTGCTCAATAAGTACAGCACGCTCACGTTCAAGTGCTGAGGCATCAAGAGATTCCACATCTAAAGATTGAGGAGAAGCAGCTGCTACATGCATAGCAATCTTCTTTCCTAGCTCTTGTAATTTCGCTGTATCGCCGGTTGATTCAAGTGCTACGAGAACACCAATACGCCCAAGTCCTGGTGCTGTTGCATTGTGCACGTATGTAGCCACAATACCATTTTGCACGCTAAGACGTTGTACGCGGCGCATGTTCATATTTTCACCGATAACTGCAATCAGACGAGTCATTTCTTCGCCAATGGTTGCTGTTTCACCTTTGAAAGGAGCTTGAGCAAGACTTTCAATAGTATAGTCTTTGCTTGCCGCAGCTTCTGCTGCTTGCAAAACCATTTTTTGAAATTGTTCATTACGAGAAATAAAATCGGTTTCTGCGTTAATTTCAACAGCTGCTGCTGCATTCCCAGATGCCGCAACACCAACTAAACCTTCGGCTGCAACACGACCTGCTTTTTTAGCAGCCGCAGCCAAACCTTTTTTACGAAGCCAATCAACAGCTGCTTCTAAATCACCATTGTTTTCAACAAGGGCTTTTTTGCAGTCCATCATGCCTGCGCCTGATTTTTCGCGTAATTCTCTTACTAAATTTGGGGAAATTTCCGTCATCTATATTCTCCTTAAGGTTACGCAACAGGTGCTTCATCAGCAGCTTCTTGTACTGCTACCGCTTCTTCCATAATTTCTTCAACCGGTAAATTCGCTGACGCACCGATATCAATACCTGCAGCAACCATGCTTTGTTGCAATCCATCAAGGATAGAATCCGCCATTAAATCGCAATATAGGCGAATAGCGCGCGTTGCATCATCATTACCAGGGACCGGGTAGGTGATAAGATCTGGTGTTGAGTTACTATCAATAATAGCAATAATAGGAAGATTCAAACGTTGAGCTTCAAGAACAGCGATTGCCTCTTTGTTTGTATCAAGAACAAAAAGCATATCTGGAAGACCACCCATATCGGCAATTCCACCAATAGCAAGCTCTAACTTATCGTGCTCACGTTGAAGTTTTAAAATTTCTTTTTTTGTCATGCGACCTGGATTAGCAAGCTCTTCTTGCATCTCCTTAAGACGCTTAATAGACTGGTTTACCGTTTTCCAGTTTGTTAATAATCCGCCTAACCAGCGGTGATTAATGTAGTACTGACCGCAACGCTTTGCTGCTTCTTTAACAATTGCAGACCCTTGAACTTTTGTTCCCACAAATAATACGCGTCCACCAGCTTTTACGATATCACGCGCAGCTTCAAGCGCACGTTGCAGCATAGGTACTGTTTGTTGTAAGTCTAAAATATGAACTTCGCTGCGCTCTCCAAAAATATATGGAGCCATTTTAGGGTTCCAGCGACGAGTATTGTGTCCGTAGTGCACGCCTGATTCTAATAATTGGCGCATTGTAAATGTTGGCATAGCCATGGAAATATTCTCCTTTGTTTCCGATTAAACCTCATCAGGCCGACAATGCATCGGGGGGCAAGGTTGCCCAAAGCCTGACTGTGATATAGCGCTATTATATTCAAGTATATGAAAAATGCTAGTGGTTTTTTGAAGTTTAATTTTAAATCCTTCCCTCAATCACCTCGAGCAAGTTAATTTTATCATTGAATAAACATTTCTATTGTGGTAACAGATATCTGCTTTAATTAAAAATTAGATAATACTCTCAAATAATGAAAAAAATTTATAATTTATTTTTACTTACGTTCATTGCAATAAGATTTATTGAAGGAACAGATGCTGGTGTAAGTGGTTTTTCACCAACATTACCACCTTCTTCTCTCTCAGCCGAAAATACAGATCTACCCTACCGCCTTATATCTGGTGCAAGTAGTGCCTCTCTACTTCTACCTGCTGAAACAATAGAAAACTCTTATCTAGAACAAATAGAGGCAATAGCAGAAGGTCGTCGTGCTTACAACGAATCACTATTGGAATTTATAGAGAATGAAGAGTTTCTGATTCAGCATCGCATCGGGCATTGTTCACAGTTGATAGGCATGGATTTAAGCTTCTCTGATCACCCAAGCATGCACCTACAAACTTTTATTAAAAGCATCAGAAACGATTTAGATGTTTATAAATTCCTAATAAAAGGCATACATGAAATAGAAGCTAATGATAATTACAATTCAAGACAAAAAAGATTAATCATTTTATTCGGCATTATGAGTTGCAAGGAAGAAATTGAAAAACAAACTCAAAAAGAACTAGCCTATAAAAATAATGATTGCTATGAGCAATTCTATTTTACAGAGATAAAAGAGCTTTTAAAAAAATCAACAATTATACCACCAGCTTATATATCCTTCTCCAAGAGATTACGACTTGACCTTCGAGACGGAGAGGTAAAACTTGGTATAGAGCTCCCATCAGACTCAAATTGCAAATTAACTTTGGCAGATCTTGCTAAAAAAATAAAAATATTCGAAAAATATAGAAAAAATCGAATTGCATATAACATAAATGAAGACGATTTAAATATCGATCAACTATTGCAAGGAATTGTCGCTACCCAACTTAGAATAATTAACGAAAGTAAAAATCTTCTCCTTTCAAAGAGCTCAGCAGTAACGTTAACCTTTGCACCTATTGAAAATAGCGTAGAGTTCATGGCCGAAATCCCTGAATTGTTTTATAATTTACACTACTGCTATATAACAGCGTCATCAGTTTTTAAAGAAGCGCAAACGATTTATCAGGATCTTATAGAAAAAGCAGAAGCTTTCAAGAAAAAGATAAACGATGAAAAAGCAGCTGAAAGGATTAGACGTTATGAAAAATTTAAAGCTGAACAAAAGCATTTGGCTGAAGAAGCCAGAATAAGAGCAGAACAACGACGCATTGCCGATGAAGAACAACAAAAAATCGAGAGAGAACGAGTATACAGCCCAGAAAAAGAAGCCGCCACAGTAGCAGTTGAAGAATTGAAAGAAGAAGCAAGAATTCAAATACCTGCCCATCAGAAAGTTAAAACCAAAGGTATAGCAAAAAAATTAGAACATACTCACGCAGCTGGCAGTACTGAAGCAGCGTCCAGTGCTGATGAAACATCTTCTCTAATTATTCCTAAGCACATACAAGAATTTGTCCGTACAGTTATCGAGGCAGATTTTGGTACAATGGAGAATCTTTTTAAAGACGAAATAGGAGCAACAGTTGAGTTAAGAGACAATAACAAACGCGTCATCAGCTTTCACTCCCCTGTAAATGGTAAACTGGTTAAATTTTATGTTGATACTCCTCATGGCGCACAACTTGAAAAATTTAGAACCGCATGGAGAGAGCAAATGATAAAAGCACTTGTGCGAGCAGACATGAAGTTACGTTAGGAAAAATGCTAGTAGTTTTTTGAAGTTTAATTAAAACAAAGCTTTTTAAGTAGAAATTTTTATATCTCTTCAGATTCTTCAATTTTACTCAACCAACTTCTAGAAACTTTTAATTTTATTTCTGCAGAATTAGCTTCTTCGACCTTTTTTGTGGCCTTTTTTCTTTGTTTAGCGTCTTTTATGACAGCCAAATTAAAACGTACTTCCATTATTGTTAATGCATCCTTTTCTGGAGCTTCAATTACAGCGCTAATGGCAGAGTGTAAAACTTCATCTTTCTTAATACGTGAAGATAATTTCATGAAAATCCAAGCTAAAGCTGTTCTTTTTTGTAAACGTTTTTCGTTTACTGCTTTGCTTGCGCGCCCCCTCACTAATTCATCTTCAATAGTAACAAGATAATTCCATGCACGAGCAGTTGCCAACCTATCACTTATTAAGCATTCTTTAAGAGCAGTAAATGCTTCGCGCTGCACAGCTTCATTGGAAATACGCCCTAAAAATTTCCATACTCGCGCTTCTTTAAATGCTCTTTTTTGATATATTTTCCCTGATTCATTTATATGGCATGTAGAGTTAACAGCTAAAACTGCATCTATTAAAATAGAAAGGCTCGAAATTTGCTGAAAACAGTTATAAATTTGAGGAGCTTTCTTTAATGAAGAAATAGCATCTATTGCCTCAACGGCTTTATCTTTTTCAAAAATTTCAGATACTGAAATTTTTCTTTTTAAATCTTCCCAATCCGGCTCAGTAGGAAGTTCTGCTGCATAGAGGAATATTAAGGAAATTGCACAAATTAAAGAAAGAAGCCTTAGCATTAAAAACCAAGATAATAATTACACTAATAATAGTGTGGCTGAAACTTTTTGAGGGAGTCAATTGCTGATCACATTTTACTGGAATCCCACGGCAAAGATCGAGGTGCTTCAGGAAGAGGTATATCAACTTCTCATCTCTCCCCGTTGAAAAACGAAATCCAGTTTTATATTGATTTTATCCCATGGATCCCGGCTTTCGGCGGGAAGACTAAGATGTCAATTCAATAGATCTCAGGAATGACAAGAAACAGCCTACAAAACCAGCAAGCTTAGTGGATTTTCGATATAGCCTTTGAGGGCTTTTAGGAAACTTGAACCCACAGCGCCATCAAGGGCACGGTGATCAATTGATAAAGTGCATGTCATCATGTTTGCTGCAACAAGAGTGCCGTTTTTAACAATGGCGCGTTGTTCGCCTGCACCTACGGCCAAAATGCACGCTTGAGGTGGGTTGATGATGGCATCGAAATGCTTAATGCCATACATGCCGAGGTTAGAGATGGTAAAGCTACCGCCTTGATAAGCCTCTGGAGGAAGCTTTCCGGCACGCGCTTTTTCAGCCAAGTCTTTTACCTCAAGGCTTATTTCATTGAGAGATTTTAGGTTTGCGGCTTTAACAATTGGGGTGACAAGACCACCATCGATAGCAACGGCTACGCATACGTCAGCTTGGCTATAACGACGTAAATAATCGCCGTGGAAGGTAACGTTCGCATCCGGCTCATCCATTAGTGCGAGGGCTACGGCACGGACCACGAAATCGTTCACGGAAAGTTTGCCTTTTGCATTAGGCATCGCGTTAAGTTTTGTTCTAAAGCTTAAGAGCTCATCAATTTCGCAGTCCACGGTTAGGTAGAAATGCGGAATGGTTTGCTTGGCTTCGGTGAGACGTTTTGCGATGGTTTTACGCATGCCATTAAGCTTAATATCTTCAAAACCACTCTCCCCGAATACACGTGGAGCGGCTTTAGCACCTTCAAGATCACGCTTTACAATGCGACCATGCGGACCAGAACCTTGAACTTGATTAAGGTTAATACCATTTTGCGTGGCAATTCTTTTAGCCAATGGCGTTGCAAAAACGCGGCCACCTTTATCATGCGTAGGAGTAGGAGCTGGAGTAGATGCATGTGCTGTTGGTGCAGAAACCGCAGTAGACTGTTCTTCTTGTGGTTTGGAAACTGCTTGAGCCGTTGTTTCAGGAATTTTAATGGCCGAAGCATCTTCGCCATCTTCTAAGATAAGCGCTATCAACGTATTTACTTTGACGCCATCCGTGCCTGCAGGAACCAGAACTTTTCCAAGAATACCTTCATCAACCGCTTCAACTTCCATCGTTGCTTTGTCGGTTTCAATCTCAGCAATGACATCGCCTGCCTTGATTTTATCGCCTTCGTTCTTTTGCCACTTAACAAGATTACCCTCTGTCATGGTGGGGCTTAAAGCGGGCATGAGAACTTGAATAGGCATATTAATCCTTATAACAAACGGTTTTTACAGCTTGCACAATTTTCTGTGCGTTTGGCAACGCCAATTTTTCAAGGTTTGCTGCGTATGGCAGAGGCACATCTTCAGCACAAACACGAAGGGGTGGTGCATCTAAGTAATCAAAAGCTTTATCGCAAACAAGAGCGCAAATTTCAGAGCCAACTCCAGCAAAAGGCCAGCCCTCTTCGATGCTTACCAAGCGATTAGTTTTGCGAACGGATTCTAAAACTGTTTCCGTATCAAGAGGACGAATAGTCCGCAAATCAATCACTTCAGCACTAATACCCATTTCTTCTAGCATTTGTGCTGCATCAAGTGCGTGACGCACACAAATAGAAAAGGCGGTAAGAGTTACATCGGTTCCTTCACGTACCACCGCTGCCTTACCAATAGGTACGATGTAATCTTCGTCATCGGGCACATCAAAGCTTGAACCATAAATGAGTTCGTTTTCTAAAAAGACCACTGGATTTGGATCACGAATAGCGGATTTTAAAAGGCCCTTCGCATCACCGGCACTATAAGGTGCCACGACTTTAAGACCGGGGACATGAGCATACCAACTTGCAAAACATTGGGAATGCTGAGCCCCCACTCGCGCAGCCGCACCATTTGGGCCACGAAACACAATCGGACAGCCCATTTGACCGCCAGACATGTACAGCGTTTTTGCGGCTGAGTTAATAATATGATCAATCGCTTGCATGGAAAAGTTGAAGGTCATGAATTCAACAATAGGCTTTAAGCCTAAAAACGCAGCACCAACCCCTAGACCTGCAAAGCCATGCTCGGTAATGGGGGTATCAATGACGCGTTTTTCACCAAATTCATCCAAAAGACCTTGCGTTACTTTGTATGCACCTTGGTATTGTGCAACTTCTTCACCCATGACAAAGACATCTTTATCGCGACGCATTTCCTCAGCCATTGCATCACGTAATGCTTCACGTACGGTTAATGTTGCCATTTATTCCTCCACCAAGATATCGGTATAAAGCTCTGCTTCATCAGGTTCCGGTGATGTTTGAGCAAATTCGATGACGTCTTTCATAATGTCTTTGATGCGTTTTTCGATATTTTCAAATTCGCCTTCGGCAACTTTTCCAGAAGTAAGGCCAAGATTACGCACGAAATCGATCGCATCTTGCTGCGTTTTAACTTCTTCAACCTCTTCTTTTGTGCGGTATTTAGCCGGATCAGACATAGAGTGACCGCGATAACGATAGGTTTTAAAGTGCAACAGCACAGGACCATTTCCAGCGCGTGCATGTTCAAGCGCCCACTCTGCTGCTTCACGAACTTCTAAAAGGTTCATACCATTAACAACGCGGCCAGGAATTCCCCATGGTTCACCACGGTTTTCAAAATTCGGATCAGACGTTCCTCGCGCTGTTGATGTGCCCATTGCGTATTCGTTATTTTCTATAACAAAAACAACGGGTAGCTTCCATAGCGCTGCCATGTTAAAGGTTTCATAAACTTGACCTTGGTTTGCTGCGCCATCACCTAGGTACACCACGCAAACACCATTATCGCCTTTATATTTGTGCGCAAAAGCAAGACCAGCTCCAATTGGCACTTGCGCGCCCACAATACCATGACCGCCGTAAAAACCTTTTTCCCTGCTAAACATATGCATCGAGCCGCCCTTACCTTTTGAATAGCCGCCTGCTCGCCCTGTAAGTTCGGCCATGACGCCACGGGGATCCATATCACAAGCAAGCATGTGGCCATGATCACGATAAGAGGTAATAACGGTATCTTGAGGTTGCATAGCAGATTGAATACCCACCACAACGGCTTCTTGCCCTATATAGAGGTGGCAAAATCCACCAATAAGCCCCATACCATAAAGCTGAGCGGAACGTTCTTCGAAACGACGAATGAGTACCATTTGCTCATATGCTTTAAGGAGTCCTGCTTTATCGAAAAAGCCAAAAGGACCAATATTTTCAACGGAAGAAATAGCTCGTGCCACGCGCGACATACTCGCCAAAAAAATAAATACTAGGGGATATTATTACAAAATCTAAGCATTTTTTGCAAGAAATTAGTCGTGAAAGGTAGCTATCTACTAGATATAGAGCGAGATTCTTGCAAAATAAAATACTTCAAAAAAAAGTTTTTATGTACGAACGTCTTTGAAAGATCTCGCAAATGCCCGTCATAAAAAGAATTCCTATGGGTACTCTCATTTCTATTATGCTGCATTCAAAACATTCGTTACTAGCCGCTGCATCAAGTAAACAAGCTATCAAAAAATAGGTACCTAGCTTAGCGCCATCATAAGGCAGTTTTTTACGAATTTTTTTCCACCCTTGGTCATCTTCATTTTTGGCATCAAAAAAATTTCCCAAAATGCTTAAAGTCGTGAGGGCACAACGCCATTTTGCATAATTTGAGATATCAGTATAAGAGTAAGGTGAAGACTGCAAAGTCATAGCTGCTGCAATGCTTTCCCACCCTAATTCCTTTTCATGATTTTCTTCTAAGTATTGGGCAGCAACGCACATAGCGTGAAAGAACGCAGCGTCACCCGCTAAATCATTCTCCTCATGCACCGCTTTTAATGGCATCATGAAAACAAGGCAAATCAGAAAACGTTTAAACAGCATAGGTATCAATATTAAAGAGCTACCTTTAATGAGAGAACAATGATCGCTTGATTTCAATCATTTTTGTTTATTCTATCTACTAAATGCTTGTTTAGGTCCATCGCCCCTGCAATCAAAAGGTAGATACTTGCTGAATAAACATCTCCTTGGAACCCACCACAAGTTTCTTGAGATAAAATACGGCTCGCATTCATGTAACACGACACTTTTACAGTTTGCATAAGTAACACGGCGAAGTTTTGAGATATTGCTTTCGGATCCCTATTTGAAAGAAAGCTATTTTCAACCATCCAACTTTGAAGACTACTTGGTAGGTAATTTTGGAGTGTTTGTACAAGGATACTTGTTGTTGTGAGAGCAGTTCTAGCTAATGCGTAATGCTATATTTGCTGGCTGTAATTAGGATCATGCAGCAGAAATGAAGCACCTAAATTTAGTGCTCCACTTGTTAACGAGATAGAATGAGCATGATGTTCATTAACGTCTTCCGCATCTTGAACCGCATAAGTTGCTGCAAAAAAATAAAATAGAGTGAGACTTTGTAAAAATTTTAATAGCATATAGTAAAAAAGTTATCATTTATAAACACTAATATGACTAGATAAGGTATAAAATTTCAATACTTTTCTGGATATATATCGCAATAGCAAAGTGTCCTCTTAATTAAATAACAGCGTATTATTAAAAGCTTGGAATAAAAATCCTACAGCAATAAGAGAGCGAATGCCTAGGTTAATCTCTTTACTCAAAATGTCTGAGTTATTTACTAATAGATGAAAAATACCATCTATAGTAAAAATCATAGCCTGTTGAGCTTGATGGATTATCATTTTTTCCATTTGAATTCTTTCCTGTTACTCGTCCCAACGAAGTTTTTTTAAGTCGCGATAATTATCTGCACAAGCTGCTGTATAAACAATCGCTGAATAAAGCCTAAATAAAAAAAATAAATTATTTTCTTTAAAAGTATCCTGAAAAATATACTCAACCATGTTTACCCCACAAATAGCAACGTTATGAGTACTACTGACTTTTTTATAAGTCTCAAATCTTTCAGATACAGGAATTGGAAAGCGTACGGTTGAAGAATCTACATCTTCTAGAAAGTATAAATCCATTGCTTCTACTTTTAAGAAAGCAATACAAACAAAGAAAAAAATAAAATATCCAAATTTTTTCAAAAGCGTTCTACAAAATTTACCATTGTTTAAAATCGTAAAAGCAAGATAATAAGGAAGTCAAATTATAGCTCACCAACGCTCTTCGACTGTCACTCCAAAAATATGTTCTTCGATGCGCTTTTTTGTGCTTTCGGTAATATCATTTGGCAATTGATTAAGGTCAAACCACCGCGTTTCTGCAATTTCACGATCATTAACAGTACCTTGGCTTTCAAGCTCTACTTTATATAACACAACGTAATCATCCCAGCCTGGCTTTGTATTGTAATACACACCCAATAATTTCACAGGCTTGCTTACAATACCCGCCACCTCTTCTCGCACTTCTCGAATCACTGCTTGAGGTGCTGTTTCATAAGCATTTACTCCACCACCTGGAAAATACCATCCATCGATATAGGTGTGACGGACCAACAAAACCTTTTTATTTTTGACAATAAGTGCACGCACGCCAACCGTTTTAATTCTAAGCGCTGATAACAGCAAACGCCTAAAAAATCCATAAATACAATAAAAAACGTGCAACATATATTACTCTAAAACGGCATTAAGAAGAGCTTTTGTATAGCTATGTTGAGGATTGGCAAAAATTTCATGAGCATCTCCTTGTTCAACAATTTTTCCTTGGCACATGACTATCATGCGATGTGCCATTGCTCGTACAACCTTTAAATCATGGCTGATAAAGATATACGAAAGATGATGATTTTTTTGCAAATCACGCAAAAGGTCAAGAATATCTGCTTGAATAGAACGATCAAGCGCTGATGTGGGCTCATCAAGAATGACAAGCTTGGGGTTTAAAACAAGGGCACGAGCTATAGCAACGCGTTGACGTTGCCCCCCTGATAATTCATGAGGATAACGTTCTAAAAAGGTTGCATTCAAACCCACTTGCTCTAGAGCTAATTTCGCTCGTTGCTGTAGTACTTTTTGATCAAGATTAGCTTCATGAACTCTTAACCCTTCACACACCACATCAAAAATAGAAAAACGAGGATTTAAAGAGCCAAAAGGATCTTGAAAAATAATTTGCAAATCTTTGCGAAGTAAGCGCATCAGTTTTAGTGAGGCAGGAAGTTCTTTTCCAAGAAAAACAACTTTTCCTGTAGAGCTAACAAGGCGCAAAATTGCAAATGCCAGCGTTGATTTCCCTGAGCCACTTTCTCCCACAATGCCTAATGTTTCACCTTCCTTAAGAGACATAGACACCTTATCAACGACGACTTTTGGTGGTAATTTCTTAAAGCTAAATAAGCTACGATTTTGAAAATGCACGCTTAAATTATGCGCTTCTAGTTGTACTGGGGCTTTTTTATCAATAGGACCTGGCTCACCTTTTGGCTCACACGCAATAAGACGTTGTGTGTAAGGATGCTTGGGAGAATTTAAAACATCTGCTGAAGTTCCCTCTTCAACTATTTTTCCAAGATGCATGACAGCAACTTGGTGTGCCAAATGCTTGACCATGCCAAGATCATGGCTAATAAGAAGCATGGACATTCCAAGGTCCGCTTGCAATTTTTGCAATAGCTTTACAATACCCGCTTGAATGGTAACATCTAGGGCCGTTGTTGGTTCATCGGCGATTAATAAATCAGGATTACAGGCAAGCGCCATGGCAATCATCACGCGCTGGCGCTGGCCTCCTGATAATTGATGCGGATAGGCATCAAGACGTTTAATGCCTTCCGAAAATTCGACCAACTCTAATAATTCTTTGACACGTTCTAATGCCTGCTTTTTTGAATATCCCAAATGCAGACGAACTGTTTCAGCAATTTGCTTACTAATGGTATGCAATGGATTAAGTGCTGTCATGGGTTCCTGGAAAATCATTCCAATCTTGCGACCACGGATTTGACGAATATCCGCATCGGTCATCTTTAAAAGATTTTGATTATCAAAAAGGATTTCCCCTGATGGATGGCTCGCCATTGGATAAGGTAACAATTTGAGAATTGAAAAGGCTGTTACAGATTTCCCAGAACCACTTTCTCCCACCAAAGCTAATGTTTCCTTTGGTTGAATAGAAAAACTTACCCCTTGTACGGCATCCACAACGGGCCTCCCAGAAGGTGAAAATCGAACGGAAAGATTTTTAACGTTTAGTAGCGACATGAGGGAACTATGCCATAGAAATACATAATTTTGCAAAGAGCTAATATAGAAATAAATATTAACACCACAAATGGAAGCAAGAGAGGACAACTAATAACTGGTTCCGCATTATCCTTGCTAACCTGCTCCTCGATCAAAACCTGGTCGGGGTTTTTGTTTAAATAAAACAATAAAAAAATTAAAATAAAATATTAAATTATATTAATAAATAATAAAAAAATTATTAATAATTATTTAATTGCTTTTTGAGAAGCTATTCCTGTTATTTAATTTTTTGAAAGACAGGAATGATGAAAAAGTATTTTACAAAATGGTCGATGGCCATTGCGCTTGGGTTGGGTTTATCTACAAATCTTGCAGCAAGCTGGTCCTCCACAACTATCGACTCAGGGCTTAATGACCCACGAGATTCAATCTCTGATAGTGTTGGGAATGTTTATGAAGCACTTTATGGTGGAGGGACTGTGAGAAAGGTAACACCTGACGGAGTAGCATCAGACATAGCATTTATTAGCAATGCTAGTGGCATAGCCCTTGGTACAGCCGGAGTTATCTATGTGGGAGATGATAGTCAAATTACTCAACTAACTCCAATAGGTGGCGGTTCTTACAGTAGCTCAATTTTTGTAGGCTCAACCACTCAAGGTTATGCAAATGGGACAGGGTCAGCGGCAAGTTTTAATCATCCTTCTCGTCTTGCTTTCAGTCAGACTACTGGAAATCTTTACGTTTTTGATAGAAACAATAGTGTCATTCGAAAGGTCACTTCAGGTGGCGTCGTAAGCACAATTGCTGGACAAGCGGGAAGTACTGGCTCTGCTGACGGTGATGCTTTAACAGTGGCTCTTTTTTAATTTTGGTACGGATGATAATTCATTCGGTGGTATTGCTGTTGACGCCTCAGAAAATCTCTATGTTGCCGATATTCAAAATAACACGATTAGAAAACTTACCTATGGAGCAGGTGCATATACCGTATCAACGATTGCAAGTGGATTTGCTCAACCAGATGGTGTTGCGGTTGATCCATCAGGGAATGTATATGTAGCTGATCACTTTAACAGTGCGGTTAAAAAGTTAACTTATAATGGAAGTTCGTATTCTGTTTCAACGCTTACAGGAGAAGGAGATTCGCCTCTTATGTATGACCATGCTTCAAGTATTGGTATAGACGCAACAGGAGATCTTTATGTGGCAAATCATAATGACGGTATTGTTTTGAAGCTTGTTAATCCTAATTCATATTATGATGTAGAAGTTGACTTCACCGATGGGGGACATTTTTCAGGTCCAGTAACGGGTGGCATTAAGTTTGTTGGTAATGATAGCGATGCAGTATGTACGTTTGATGGTCATGCAACGGATGATGTACAAGTAACAGTTGGTAAAATCTCCATGAGCTCAGGCGCTCCAATCGCATCTGGTAAATCAATGCGTCTTAACGGTGGTGACCTAATGGCGACAGCAGACGATGCTGATGTTACTCTACCAACCGTTGCCATGGATCAAGATGCAACATTGTATGCAAACGTTGCAACAGCTGGTCATCAAATTGATCTGGTTGCTCTAACCGGTTCTGGCGCGTTAACTATTGCTACAATAGATTCAATCCCAAGCGATGCAAGCATCCACTTAGGTAATTTGTCTGGTAATAGCGGGGGTATTGCAGCATGTTCGCAAGCAATATTTATTAATAGCAGTACCCAATTTCCGACAGCGGCAAGCTTTTTTGAAGGGGATGCAACCGTAAGTGCATTACCAACAGCAGCAAGCGTTGATCTAACTTTTGGCACCATAAATTCCACTGCTTATGATATGCCGGCTAATGGTCTTACAAGTGCCACTTTATATGCGAGTGCTCTCAACATTGGTAGTAAAAAATGGCAGCAAGACGTTTCGGTGAAAACAACAATAAGTGAAGGTGGACCTGCATAAGGAAATCATGCCGAAAAAATTTCCCCCCGATCAACTTCTGGTCGGGG
>VFQS010000994.1_pt1 | contig 27857 bp, 29 predicted proteins | sample 3512361 | NCBI WGS metagenome assembly VFQS01 (sample SAMN10412375, study PRJNA504923) | tailings metagenome | isolation source: Relicate 1 Philex TSF3 active mining | place: Philippines
GACAATATAATCGCCTATTTATCGATATTAATAAGCGATAAACTAGTCCATTTTTGTATTTTGATAAAATTTGATAAAATTTTAGTTTTTTAATTTTACTATTAAAAATTTAAAATGACTGAAATCACTATTGAATTTATTAATAAAATTCTAACCAATGATTTTAATATTGATAAAATTGATATAACACATATTGGTTATACAACTGATAGTTTAGTTTATTCATTCGATATAAATAATGATAAATATATTGCAAAATGTATTGATTCAAATACATATGAATTTAAAATATTAATGGATATATCTAATCTTGAAAATAATACTATTTTATCATCACCTATAAAAATAATACATAATATTACTGATAAAACACATCTTGTAATATTTAAAAGATATGATTGTGATTTATATTACCTTGATAAAATATGTATTAAAAATAAATATGAAGATTTATGGTTAAATTTAGGAACAGATTTAATAAATGGTATCAATATTATGCATAAAAATTTACATTATAGCCATGGAGACTTAAAACCTCTAAATATTTGTATAGACAAATGCAAACTAAAAATAATTGATTTTGGAACTTCTACACCTATATTATTATCTTGTAATAAATATCATTCTAAAAATACATTTTTCTGGTTTACTCCACTCCAATTTATTAAATTAATAAAAAATGATTTCTGGACAATTAAAGAAATTCAAGATAAAGTTATTGAAAAATATAAAGCTAATATAACAGAAATTGATTCAATTATTCATAATAAATATAAAACACTATTTGTTGATAAAAATAATCCAAACTTTTATTTCGAAAATCCAATAAAAAATGATTGGTTTATATGTGGATTATTATTAATTTATATTTATACACCTGACATTAACTTTTGGTTAGCTGGTTCAAATATTGAATATAACTATTATACTATGACACTTGATGAATCTTTTAATATTATTATTAATAATATGAAAAGTTTCTTATTAAATCCAATTAAAACAGTAGATGACTTTTTAATAAATTATGGTTCAAATATACCTAATAAATATAAAGATATCATTAAAAATTATTTATTAAGTATATTAGAATAAATAATAATTTATGCTTATTTTGTTTTTTTTATAAAATATAAGTTTATATTAAATGAATTGTTTTAAATCAAATAATAAACAATATGATACAATTAGAACTATAAAGATTCCTATTCCGGATAAATGGCGTAATATTTATGATTTTACAAGTCAAAATCCTGAAAATAATGCAAAAATATTAGAAATGGGTATTAATTCTTTTATGAGCGATACTTCTAATAATGAAATTATAAAACAGTTAGAACATCGTTTAAAAAATGTTAAAATTCAACTTTCTAAAACTACAGATGAATATAAACATAAAATAGAAGTATTAAATAATAAAATAGAATATTTACAATCTGAAAATACATCTGAAAAAATTCGTAATGCAAATTTACAAGGACAAATTGATAGAATAGTTTCTACAAATAATAGTCAATTAATTGAAATGGATACATTAAGATTAGATTTAGAAAAAGCAAATAAAATTCTTATTGATTTAAGATTTAATAACTTTGATGAAAAATTAAATAAAATAAAAGAAGAATTAAATAAAGATAAAAATGGAATTATACCGGAATTTAAATTAAATCAAATAGATAATTATTTATTAAAATGCGATTATTCTATGAAAAATATCGATACTAACCTGTATGAATTAAATGATAATTTAGATAGTAAAAATTCAATATTATTTGGTTATAATTTACAAATGACAATATTCAAGGAATTTTTAAAAAATGAATCAAAATTTATTGGAGGAATTTTAATATCTAACGAGTTTGATAATTACTATAAAATTACTAATGCTAACCTTAATATACCTATTATTTATTATAAATATGATAATTCATTTTATAATAATTTAGTAAATGCAATTGAAATTATTAAATATTGGTATACTACATCTAAATGCAATGATTTTTATAAAAATAATTATATTTCTAAATATAATTCAGATTTAATAAATATTCAAAATAATTTGAATAAAATTATATCTACTTTATCGAATATTAATAAAAATAACACTTTCGAATTTTTGAATCCATTGCTTGAAACAAAAATCGCATGGATGTCCGATTCAAATGACAGTATTTTAAATAATGATTTAAGTAATAATGAAATTATTATTGATTTATCCGATAATTTAATTGAAATAGATGTATCTGAAAATATAATACAAAGTATAAATATTCCTATAATAAATGATAATTTAGTTAATAGTGAAATTGAACCAATTAAAATAAATCCTATTCCAAAACCTAAAAGAGCATATAATTCATCTTCTAGAAAAAAAAATAAAAATATTAATTAATAATTTTTTATTTCATTAAGAATATATTTCATTGTTTTAGGAAAATCTTCTTTAGTTAATTCTCTAAATTTAAAATGCTCTTTTGCTTCTTTCATATAATATTTCCAAGTAAAAGGTAATTTATAATTTTCTTCAATAAGTTTAGTATCTGTTGTAATATCAATGTATGTTGTATATTGATTTTTCCATACTGATTTTGGATTATCCATATATAAACTTTTATATAATTTTAAATATTCAACCATTTGATTATCAACATCTTTAACTGATATACCATTACAATCATAATAACATGAGTTTACCCAACATGCACTATCTATTGAGAAATACTTTCCAACTATTGGATGTCTTATAAATAATTCAAAATAGGATTTACATACAATAGGATTTGTCCATAAAAGAATATTTATCTCATTCAATATCCAATAATGATTATTATAATCTTCTTCTGTTTTAATAGTTGATAAATATTCCGCATAATATTCAAAATTTTCATTTTTCATTAATTCATAAATTAATAAACTTAAAGGTGAATTATTACCATCACATGCATTTAAATAATCACCAGCTGTCATATCTTTTTCAACCGCTTTAGAATGATTAATAAAAGCATCTATTAATTCATAAAAATTATTAGATGATTTAATACCAGACATTAATTTAAGACAATATTCATCATTAGAATATCTATCAACATCTGCATTTTCAATTATATTATTTTTAATTGATAACATCGTAGTTTTTAATTATTATTGTTAAATATAGAAGTTATTTTAATCAAATTTTTTTTTTTTTTATATAAATTTGATAAGTTATTTAATTAATATTACATTTTATAAAATCAAATATTAAAATGAATATCTATATTCGAACAATTGATAATAAAAATATTAGAATTGGAATTAATCAAAAAGATAAAATTAATTCAATCATACCTAAAATTGAAGCTGTAGGTTATGTATTTAATAATACTGATTATAGGAATACATTTATTGCTCATGGTAGGTTGCTTGATTTAGATAAAACATTTGCAGACTATAATATAGATGATTTGACATTTATTACTTGGACTATGTATAAAAAAGGGTTGAATTGTCCATGCTGTGGTATTAAATCAAATACTGATAATTCAAATGATGATAGTTCAATATAAAAAGAATAAATTTGATTATATTCCAGTTTTTTATTTTTGATTTTAAATTAGCAATTAGGTAATATGTTTGGATTTATTAACTCACTTATTGGTGTAATATTAGCATTTACATTAATTACAAGATTTACAACTCATTTACGTAACAATGCTTACTTTAAAAATTTATTAATAGGCTTATATATTTCAGCATCTTTAATAGGTATTTTTGTAGAACCAGAAGTTAATGCAATAATTACAATCGCCTTAATAATATATATTACTTATGATGCATATATATTTAATATTTGTAATACTAGATTTAATTGTGAACCAAATTTAAAATATATTGACATAGATAATAGACGATATTTTCGTGAAATGTTTATATCAGATGATATTAATAAATCGTCAAAATTTGATTAATTAAATCTATTATATTTTATTTTCATAATATATAATGACTTCTCCAATCTTTAATATACGTAAAATAGCTCGTAAATTAGTGAATAGATTTTGTTGTGTTCCTATGCTACGTAATAATAAAAGATTGATAAATGAAGCTGAAAATATATTACATAAAATTATTAAACATTTTGAACAAGATTTTAGGTATCAATTAGAGAATCATATACATATTATTGCTATTTATGATTATATAACAAATGATTATGATTTTAAGAAAAATTTATTCGATTTGCGAGAAGTATTCTCTTGTCATATGAATAGTAATACAAGATATTCAATATGTATTAAAGATTTGAATTTTAATAATTTCATTTTATTAGCAGATGATATTGATAAATTTATTAAAGAATATATTTGCATAAACTATAATTATAAAATTGTTATTATTGATACACTAGACCATCAAATTGATTTAATTAATTTTCAAGATAAAAATGAAGATAATCAAATGTTATTTGCGATTGATAATTAAATATATTATTATTTTAAATATATTAAATTATTTTTTTACAACATACTTCAAATGGTTCTGATAATACTTTACTTTTGAAAATATTAAATGATGGTTATTTAAAATCCGGTTCAAAAGCTAAACGTGTCGGTCTATATGGTTCAAATAAATCTAAATGGATTTATTTACGTATTAACACTGGAATCGATGATTTAGATAAATCAGCTCATTTTTATTTAGATAATTCATTATTATTAAAAACAAAGTTTGTATTAAATATTGGATGGATAACTGAAGATAATATAGATAAAAAAGATATTATAGATGGAACTAAATTAACCAAAAAAGAATTAAATAATAAATTAAAAGATTTAAAGAAAAATGCTATTAATTATGCAAAAGAAAATAAATTTTTTCCTTCTATAATGTCAAATGAAATTTTAGTAAAAAATGATATTGATTTGCATAAATATTTAGTTTCATTTAATAAATATGTAGCAAAAAAAGATGATAATATATTAAATTATTTAAAAGATTATTATCCAAATGTTAAATTAATTTAAAGATATATCTTAATTTATAATTAATATTGAATGTCTCAATTTAGATTATCCGGACCTAAATATGGTGCTAGAAAAATTAATAGTTATTCTAAGCCAGATATATTAAATGTTGAATTATTTAAAAATGATGAAGAAATTGGATTAATTACTGGTATGAATGATATTGATTTATATTATCAAGGAAGTGATATTTTACATAGTAATAGATTAACTAATAGTGTCGAACCTATACCGGATTATTTAAATAATTATAGTTTTATTATTGAAGTAAAAGATACAAATCATATAAAAAAATATGATAATAATTTTTTTGAAGCAGTATTTTCAACTAATAAATTAAAGTCTTCACAATTTACATATTTAAATAATATATTAACTATTGATTTAGATACAAAAAATGTTAGTTATGCGGATGCAAGATGGAATTATGACTATATTGTTTTAAATGATAATCAAATATTAACTCATATAAAATCAAATAATGGTAGATATAATGATATAAATCATATAAAAATAAAGATTTATTTTTCAGATTTAGGAGCAAAAAAGCTTGAAAGATATTTTACTAAATATCCATTGTTATAAAATGGACAAACAATTTCCCAAAACTAACCACTTGACAAACAATTTCCCGAAACTAATGTTTGGACAAACGGACAAACCGTTCCCCTAACTAATCATTTTAGCGACATTTTTTTATTATGTTTAATATTTAAAGATTATATAGTATGATATAATAAGTATAATGAATTCTGATAATAACTTATCTAATTCACAAGCTATTAAAAGTGATTTAAATAAAAAATGGTATGCAGATAATAAAGAACATAAATTAGCATATTCAAAAGAAAAAATAAATTGTAAAGTTTGCAATGTATTAATAGCTCGTGGTAATATGTCTGACCATAAAAAATCACAGACACATATTAACAATAAAGAAAAAATTAAAAATGATGAATTATATAATTATGTATCTACTATAAATTTAGATGGTATTAATATAGATGATAAAGATATGATATTAAATAAAATAACAGAAATAGTTAGAGAAAAATTATTATAGATACTGACAGGTATTTTATATATTGCGTTCCTTTCAGAAAATTAAATTATTAAGAAATAATATATAAAAACACAAAATGCCATTTATGTATTATTCGCAAAACTCTGAAGAATATCAGAACTTATTGAAAACATATAAAGTCTCTGAAAATTTACAAGTATGTATAGGAATCGTTTGTCCATTGTTATAAAAAATTGATAATATTAATTATTTTTTTTTAATATTATTAATAAAATAAAAAATGAAAATTGTAAGTATAGGTAATCAAACACGTGCATATTCAAATGCAATTTATGTATCAATTGATAAATCAAAATATAAATACATTCAAATTAATTTATATGTATTTAAATTATTAACTGATAAAGAATTTAATTCGGATGAATTAGGATTAGGTTCAGTTCAAAGACAATACTTAAATTTAAATATAGGTGATGAAATTGATAATTTTGTGTGGCATGAAGAATTACCATATTCTTTACCTACACCAAGTATATCATTTCAGATTTCAATTACAAAAAAATCAAAATTAGAAATTACAATGGATACTCTCACTAAATTAATACATAAAACACTCGATAAAATATTCATTTATAAAAATCAGATATTTGTAATAGATTTTGTAGGAACTAGTATATATTTGAAAGTAGATAAATATATTAAAATAGATGATAAATATACAAAATTATACTATATTAATTCTGAAACAACAAACTTTGTATTTGATAATCAAAGTTCTAAATATTTAATAATTGAAGAGTCTGTAAATGAAATTTCTCCATTATCTAAGATATTGGAACCAGACTTTTCATTTGAACAAATCGGCGTAGGTGGTTTAGATGGTTCTTTCTTAGAGGACTTTCGTAGAACTTTCGCAACTAGATTACTTCCAGCCTCGGTTATACGTGAAATGGGTATTTCTAATGTGAAAGGTCTTCTTTTATATGGTGTTCCGGGGTGCGGTAAAACTAGATTAGCTAGGGCTTTAAGTGAGTTGATAGGGGCTGGAGCAACTAAGGTTGTAAATGGCCCGGAATGTCTTGATAGATATGTCGGTTCATCTGAACAGAAGATTCGCGACTTATTTAAAGATGCAGAAGACGATTATAAACAAAATGGTGATAAAGCAAAGCTTCACGTCATTATTTTCGATGAGATAGATGCTATATGTAAAAGCCGTGGAAGTAATCCAGGTTCACTCACTGATTCAGTAGTTAATCAATTATTGACTAAAATTGATGGCGTTGAATCTGTGCCAAATGTCTTTATAATTGGTATGACAAATATACCGGAAGTTATAGATAAAGCATTAACACGTCCTGGACGTCTGGAATTGAAATTAGAAGTCGGATTACCCGACTATGATGGCAGAATACAGATTTTAAATATTCACACTAAAAAATTAAAAGAATCCGGTAGATTAACTGAAGATTTTGATGTATTAGAAATAGCGAATGAAACATCCAATTATACAGGTGCCGAATTAGAATCAGTTGTTAAAAATGCAGTATCACTAGCAATTTTAGATAATAATTCAGATAATTTACAAATAACTCAAGATAATTTTTTAGAAGCAATTAAAAAAGTTATTCCAAATTTTGGTATTCCAAATAATTTATTAAATAAAATGATTATTAATAAATCATTATTTTATGATTTTTCTAAACAATATCAAGATGACATAATAACATATTTTAAAGATACTGAAACTAATTTATCACGTAGATATTTTTGTATAGACCAATCTTTTGAATGTTCATTAAGTGATGCTGCGAATATTGCTATTAATTCGGGTGTTGCTCATATACGTTATATATGTGCAAAACAGTTTTTACATATTCATGGAGACCAATCTAAAGCATCTGAAATAAATAAAATATTATTAGAGGCAAATAAAGCACCTCAATCTATTATAATTATCGATAGAATTGATAAAATATGTGAATTTATAGCAAATGGTCGGTCTGTATCATCTATTATAACTCATACATTATCTACTTGGATAACAACAAATGATTTAAATACAAATAATAAAATGGTATTTATAATTACGAATACAGAATCAAGCTTTTTAACAGATTATATTAATATAGATTTTTATACTGATAAATAAAAAATTGATATCTTTTTATTTTTAATACTAATTTTATAAAAAAAATCATTGTAAAATGAATGTTATTCATCCTAGAAATGAATTAAATATTCTGATTGACCCTATGATTAAGCAAGAATTAAATGAAATTAAATATCGTAATAATAAAGATATATTTGATAATAGTTTTTATTATCAAGTATTTCTATGTAGCATTGATGGAAATTTCAACTATTATAAAAATATTGCAACTCAATTTAGTAAATTTATTTTGGATATAGTTCATAACATAATTATATCTGTATTCTATTTTGGATGGTGGTCTTTAAAAATTACCACTTTATTAATTTATACATCATTTCATAATATATTTGCTTGTATATTGTATGGTATAATTGGTGAAATCGGATTATTTCATTCAAAACTATATAGTATGCTTATGATAGTATCTGTATTATGTAGTGGCCTACAACACCATTTGATAACGATAAATGTAATGGACAAGAATCCATGTTTAAAATGTGCAGCAATTTCACTTAATTTAATAAAACTATTTCAAATTGTTTTACAAATATTATATTTATATGGATATTGTCATGAATATCCTAAAAATTATGGATTAATAAGTTTATTAATAATAATTCCAATATTAAATATAATGTATAATTTGTTAATACCATACTATTTATTAAATATATGTAAAAATTACAATATACTAAAATTATATAATTTAAATCAAAAAGCTTATCAAATATTACATAATAAAGCATTAGAATATATAATTGCGACTAAATTCCAATTTAAAAGATATATTGATGTTGAACGCCAAGACTGTTCTATATGTATGAATGCAGAAACATCAAGTAATTTAATTATTACAAATTGCAACCATATTTTTCACTATAAATGTCTTATAACTTGGATTGGAACTAGTATATTAAATAATAATTCAATGACTTGTAGTTGTCCATATTGTCGCCAAGACTTAACTATACAAATAGAAAATCATAATGAATATGATAATATACCTAATTTAGATATATAGCAACTTTAAATGTATTTTCTAATTAAAGTCAGATGGAATTATTACATAGTCTTACATACTATTTTTATTTTTAATGTTATTTTATGTAAATCTTACATCATACTTTTAATGGTCTTATATAAGACTTACACAAAACTACACATATTATTTAGAAATTAGTGTATTATTGTGTCAGATTATATTATAATTTGTAATCATTTTACTAATTATGATTAAATTTTTTACCTATATATAATAAATGTTCTTACAACATATTTCATATGGTTATAATGATGAACAAATTTTACAAGATGGTTTTTTAAGACCAGCTAATAAAACTAATATATCTGCATTATATAATACTGAAGATAAAAATGGGAAACTTCAAATGAAATCTTAATTAAAGATGATATTGACTTACATAAATATTTAGTTATGTATTCTAATACAGGCGATAAAATAGTTAATGAAATTATAAAAAATAAATATCCAAATGTCAAACTTATTTAAATATTAATATTTAATAATCCTAATTTTAATTTAAAGATAATCATTATTTTATAAAATATTAAATTAATAATGCTAACAAATTATATAAATAAAGAAACTACCTTATTAGGTATTATAAGTTCATTTGGATTTTTAAATTTATTTTTATGGGTCAGTATTTTAACATCATTTTGTAAAAGACGTAGATATTATTACCTTAATCCGCGTGAAAATTATTTGAAATCCAATTTTATAATTCCTAATGATTTAGAAAGAAGTGAATTAAATCAATCTAATAATATTCCTAACCAAATAGATGATAAAGAATATGTTGTAAATATTATTCGTGGTGTTCCAGGTTCTGGTAAGAAATTATTAGCTTATTCAATGGAATATAAAAAATATCGTCCTTTTTCAATTTGTTATGCAAATGATTATTTTAATAAACCGGGTGGTGTATATGAATATAACCGTTTTGACCAAGAACGTGCGAATTCATATTGTTATAATAAATTCGTTAATTCTATAAATGATTCAATTGCAAATATTTATGTATTAGGTTATTTTGAAGAACCATGGATGTATCAAAATTATATGGATTTAGCGGAATCATCCGGATATAAAGTTAATATTATTGAAATCTTCTGTCCAAATGAAGATTACTTAGCATACTTTAATAAACGTAGCCAACACAATATTCCAATGAAAGTATCTCTTAGAATGTATGATAATTGGGTCTTCGATAAATCTGCAAAAATTCAAGAACCATTTTTAGAAGAGTTTGAAGGTGATTGTATGCCAGGTTATCCACGTCCATCAATAGCTCAATTAGATAAAGAGTTAGAAGAATATATGAATGGTAGTGGTAAAGCACCAATAATTTATAAAAGTCGTTATCGTTGGAATTTTGAAAATACAGAACATATTATCACCGAATTAAAACAAAAAATAATTAATAAAATTGCAAGATGGGAAATTATTCAAGTTTTAATTAACTCTTTAGATTATAAACGCACAAATAATTCATATAATTATGATAAAGATTATTTAGATACTATGAAACAATTTACAAATTCATGTATTCATGATAATCTTTTTTATAATATTACAAATAATGACTCTTATTTCCATAGAACCGAATAGGTTCAGGGTCGAACAAAGTTCTCCATAGAACTGAATAAATTTGATTAAATCATAAAAATAATTCAATTAATAAAATAAACACAATTTATTAATTAAATTACAAAATGTTTTCTAAATTAGCAGTTGATACCTTTGAAAATAGTTTCTCTTATGATAAAGAAACAGACTTAATTTCAGTTCAACCAACAGTTGAATTTAAAAATTCATTAAATAAATTTTCAAATAATTTATTTGATGAAACATTTCCATGGTCAAACAAAATATTTATAGCGGGTGGGTCTATGAATCTATTATTAGATGAAAACATTACAAGACGTTCTGAAATTGAAAAATTATCCGATATTGATATTTATGTATATGGTTCTGAAACTCGTAAAACAGTAGAATCATTACTTAGTTATTTTAATTCAAAATGTCTAAAAGACTATATTTATGTAGGATATCGTGGTTCAGTTATTTTTGTATGGTGTTATTCTATTGGTAGAATGATACAATTAGTTATTATGGGAGAGAATTATAAAAATATTAACGCCGTAATATCTGATTTTGATATGGACCATATTAAAATAGCATATGATGGATATTATATTTATTATAAAAAAGATGCTATTAAAGCAATGCAAACAAAAAGAGTAAATTATAAATTAAAATATAAATCAGGTAAAAAGAATATACCATTACGTGTATTTAAAGCAGATATGCGTGAATATATGGTTTATGATGAAAATAATAAGTTATTAAATAATAGTTTTAATAAACAAGATTATGATATAAATAGTTTAATAGACAAATATAGATATACTAAGTATCCATTAAGTAAATCATTTAATGAACAGCAATTAATAACTAAATTCGAATTAACAAATTGTATTAATTTAACTAAATCATATTTACAAATTGGATTACAAAAAGAAAATTTAAAATTAAACAAATTATTAAATGAGGTTAATTGGAATGGTTTTAATTCGATGGATGATGATGCTTATTATGGTTTATTAGATAATATGAATGTTGAAAGAATATTTGATGTTGAACATTATCAACAAGTATTCAATAGACACGATAATAAGGTCTTTTATAAAGTAGATTTACGAAGTTTTTATAAAAAAACAGAATTTGTAATATTAAAAAATGCATTATTAAAAATACCATTTGTGGATATTACATTTGATGATTGTAAAATTACTGAAAATCAAATATACATTCAATTTAATAAAGAAATAATTTTAAAAACAGAAGATTTATTAAATAAACTTTTTAATAATAAATTAGGTAAGATTGTAATAGAATTTGAAACATTTAATAAAATAAAAGTAGAAACAATTGATAAAAATGAAGCTATTGAAAATATAAAATCATCAGTTCAAAGAAATGGTTTATATATTAATTTATTACCTATTTTTAATAAAGAATTAAATACATATCATTTTAAATTTGCAAATAATTTAAAACAAAATAAACCATTACAATCAATTGATGAAGAAAAATTCAATAAATATTATTATTCGATTATAAAACCTAAAATCAATTTATTAGATAATATGAATGTAGAGTTTATAGTATTGAAAAAGGATAATTATGAATTATTAACAGATTGTTATATTGAAATAAACTTAGGAATACATTTTAAAAGTATCATAAAAAATGAATTTTATATATACAATTTTAATGATATTGATATTAAAAAGTTAGAAAAGATATTTAATTCATCAAATATAAGTATAAATCCTAAAATAGAATATGATAATTCAGATAAGGAATTTATAAATAAATTATTTGAAATTTATAATTCTGAAATAAATAATAGAACTAAAGTTCATTATATACCGATTTTTGATAGAAAAACTAATATTCTCAATTTACGTTTAGTAATATCTGAAGATTATTTAAATAAATTGGTAAATTTACAAGAAGAAACAAAAAATAATAAATCAGAAAGTAAATCAATAGATATTTTAGATGAAGAATCTTCTGATGATGAATTATTATTAGAAGATGAAGAAGACTATGAGATAGACTTACCAGATACTCCTAGACCTAAAACAATTGTTAAAAAAGTTGTAAAAAAATAAATAATTGAATAACTCAATTATATTGAATTTTTATTTTTAATACTTCATATTTTCATTGAGAATACTTAAAATTTTGTATAATTTCATTTTATCATTTAAACTCTTCTTAATACCTAAATCATTTAATAATGAACCATTATTTATATCAATACCCATACCTAACATAAATTTATAACAATCTTTGTTAGTCATGTTTTTGATTTCGGAATTCAAATATTCACTAAATAAACACATTTTACGTATTGGATATTCGCAAGTTTTAACGTATAATGTTTTCCAATAATCAACGCCATAGTGTCTGTATAATTCTTCACCGACTTCGATATCGCGAGTTGCAATAATATTTATTTTATTAAGATTCTCGGGGTCTGTCTCGAGTTTAACATTAGCTTTTTTGGTTGAGTTAAATATATAATTATCAATTTCCTCGTCAATTTCCATCTTATTTAACATATGTTTTATATTGAGAGGCACATCGTCAAAATCTAATTCATACGAATCATTAATAAATTGTCCAATACCAAATTCAGATTGTTGTGTTATATATCCAATTTTTATTTTATTTGGATTATTAGGATAGACTATATAATTTTTAACTTTATTTTGATTATAAAATAATGCAAAATCATTTTTAGACATATCTTCCCCATCATAGAATCCGACATAATCACCTGATTTAAATGATTTATTAGTAAATAGACCAAATGAATTAGGTTTATTAAGTGATGTGCGAGGTTTAATTGAAAATGAAGACATTATGAATTTTATTTATAAATTAATTAAAAATAAAATTAATAAATCAAATTTTTATATTAACTAATACATATTTTCAATATCATACATATTATCATATGCTATTAATTCTGGAAAAATATCATTTAAAATATATTTGCCAAATAAATCGTTCATTATAATTTTATATTCTTCTATTTTTGCAATATTAATATTCATTATTAATTTTCTATTTTCAAATTCCAAAAGACAATTAATACCAAATGCTATATTAAAATTATTATTTTCAGAGTTATGATATTCATCATTAATTACTATAAATTTATAATTATTATTATCTAATTTAAAAATCTTATTTAACAAGTTATATTCATTTATTATATCTAATATCTGAAACATTAATACTAATCGATAATTTTGAGTTGATGAGTTATAACAAATATTGTTATCTACTTCTTTCATTAAATAATTATAATATGGTGTATTAAGAACTTTTTTATATTTAATAATTTCATCACTATCATTTTCACTTATAACATTTATTTGAGAATCATCCATAATATTTTTTAATAATTGAAAGAACTCATAATTTGGCATTTTATAACCAACCAATAGATTTATAGGCATTTCATTTAATATAATTTATCTAAAAAAATAATCAAAAATAAAATCAAATTTTAAAGAATTACTAATTATTTAATTTTACGTATATCATCATCTTCTTTTTGTTTAATATTTATAATTCTTTGAGACAATGTATCTTTTAATTCTATTAGTTTAGTTTTATTATCATAATTAGTTTCATTAAGTATTTCAATTTCTAATTGATTAATACGTTTATTTAGATAATAAACACTATTTGATTTATAATCTGTATTGAAATCATTATCATTTTTATAATTTAAATACCATTTACGTGTATAATATATTGGTATAGCAATACCAGCACAAATAGCAGATGTAATTAAAAATGATTCACTAAATTTTTTTAAAGCGTCCATATTATGATAATAATTTATAAAATATCAATTATTTATTAAAAATAAAATCAAATTTATTCAAAAAAGTTATCATATTTAGTAATTACTAATGATAATTTATAATCTTTAAATTCATTTTCAAATAACTCAATTAATACATCTTTATTATTAACCAAAGATTCATCGTCTATTAAAATATTATATGGATAATTATTTGTATCAATTTCATTTAAACAAATACCGGTAATAATTTGATAGTTTGGATTCTGATAATCCGGTTGATAAATATCAATTGACTTAAATTGGATATTATCAATATTATTAAGTGTAGTATAATCCATTAATATATATTTAGAAACATCATCATGTAATATATTTTTATCAAGAATTGATTTAACAATATCTTTTTTTCTAATTTCTAAATATTGCTTAATAATATCGAGTTTTTCAATAGATTCACATAATTCAGTTGCAATTGTTATTCTATAATTAATTAATGAAATAGTTGTATTATCAATATCACATTTTTCAATACAATAACGTAAATTTAATTTTAAAAATAATTTTGCTTCTTCAATTTGTTCAGTATCATTATCATTTTGCTCTAAAAAGTTATATTTTTTACATATATCATTAATAAATGTAAAGAATACATAATTAGGAACTTTGTAGCCATATACTGTATATATCATTTTATTTATTTTTATTTAATTTTTATAAAATAATAAATCAAATTTTTAATTATCCTAAAATTTTATAAGTCCATTTATCTAAAGCCTCTTCGTAAGTCCATTCTGATTTATTTAATTTTTTATTTACATTATTATGTAAATCAACCGACCATTTAAATAAAATCATATTATCTTTTAAATCTAATTTATCAAGTTTATTTAAATAAATAATATATAATTCTTTACAATGATAACATGGAATACAATCTTTTAAATTATTTAAAATAGGTAATATCTTATTATTATGAATTTCACTATTTTCAAAATCTATTATTGTTATAGTATGTATAAAACTCCATAAATGACTACCCCAGTGTTCTTTCGCACGATATCTCATATCTAAAATAATAGATGTTTTTAATTCATAAATATCTACAAATTTCATATCGAATAATATCATCTTCTATTGGAATTTCATTTTTTAATTCTTCTACTATTTGATTATCGCGTATTTTAATCTTTTTAAGTTGGCGAATACACATCTTTTTTAATTTAGGATGCATATTCGTATAATCTTCATAAATAAGACCACGAAAACCAGGGTCAACTAATTTAATATGTCTCATTACATATCCAATATTATAATTAAGTACATTACGTTTATATTTTGCCGAATTTAATAGTGGAGATTCACTAGGTTTTACGTATGATAAAACTAATAATATAATATCAATATGTGCATATTTAAAATCAAACTTATAAATATTATAATCACGAAGTTTAATTGTATCTATTAAAAATCTAACTAAAGGCATACAATTGCATAAGATAGCTCTTCTAAGTAATTCAGAGTCCCAATTTATTTTTTTATTAATATCTGTTTTATATAAATATTCGATAAATGAATAAATTGATTCATTATTAATATTCCATTTTTCTCGACGATAAGAATCTAATAAAATAGACATAGTATCATTAATAGTTCTATCACCTACATAATCAAAGTTATATTTTTCACGACAATAGTTTATTGCTGATATATCTTGGTCATATATTAATGTATAATGGTTTGGTATAGCACCATACTTATAAACCAAATCTAGATATTTGAAAGTTGGTTTTATAATTGGATTTATATTAAATTTATTATTAGATACAAAATCCTTATTATATTTTTTATCAGTATAATAAGCTAATGTAAATAAATTTATTTTACTATTTTCTAGACATCTATCTCTACAATCACACGGTTCATTTCTATTTAATGTTTTAAATCGATTATTTTCAATGAAACAGAAATCATTACAATCTATTATATTACCATGTAATGATGAAAAATAACTAAATCTTTTAGTAAGGTCTAAATTATCTAAAATATATGTAATAAAATCATCACGATATAAATTAAAACATTTTTCAAGGCATTTATCATTAATTTTAAAATTTAAAGATGACAAATATTGAAAACCATTGAAAAAATCATAATCAATACATTTTAATACATATAATTCAGTTTTATATCTATTATATTTATCTGTTTTAGTATATTCATAATTAATATAAATATGATATAAATATCGTAATGTATCTATATTATGTTTATAAATACAATATATTATATGTTCAGGTAAGACTTCAATATTTTGTAAATAATTAATATTAAATTCATCTATTTTATTTTTAATTAAATCAAAACTAGAACTCGTAATATAGTTACTTATGTTTTTTTCAAATGTTTGATAATTAAATACTGACATAATAATTATAATATTATGTTAATATTTTATGTATAAATTTTTAGTCAAATTTTATAAAGTTTATAAAAAAGAACATAATTCATATTTAATAATATCATATGCTAATGGAATATCATCTTTTAATGTTTCAAATATTTTCTTATTTCTCCAAGTAATATAATTTAATTTAATATGACATTTCTTAGCCAGTTTAGGATGCATATTTGTTAAATCTTGATATATAAGTTGTCTTAATCCTGGTTTATCTAAATCGATAGCTCTTGTTATTTTTTTAAAAGATATTTTTAATGTTGTATTTCTATTTAATAATGGTGATTCGATTGGTTTAAATTTACTTAATAAATATAATATAACTTCAGTATCACATTTATATAAATTTAAATTATAAATATTATGTTCAACTTTAAAATTATTAAATATAAATTCAATTGTTTCTAAATCACAATTCCTATCAATCATTTTCTGAATATAATTATTATCTAAAACAATTAAATTACAATCAACATTCATTCTTTTAATTAAAAATTTAGCAATTGATATATTAAAACTTAAAATACATTTATAAATTAAATCAATATCAAAATACTTTTTATTAGTATCATCTACAAATGTATCTACTAATAATTCTACTATACTATTCGACCGGATATCTACTATCTTATTAAATATACTAAATCTAAATTCATTTTTATCTAAATTTTCTTTGAAATTTAATAAAATATATTTAATTAAATTCAAATGTCTTTTAGATACAGCTTTTTTTAGTAAACTATAATTCCATTTTATTTTATTATTTATATCAGTTTTATATAAAAAAATATATGGTTCATATGAACTAGTATTTTGAATTGAATCTAATAATGGTGTTTCATCAGTATAATCAAATGATTTATCATATTCATTTCTAATATATTCAATACCTGAAACATCTAATTTATTAATAATTGTTTTAATATTAATAGGTATTTTATAATCTTTTATAATAGACAAACATTTATATCCTGTATTATTATCTATATCGGTATTGTAGGCTAAATCAAATAATTTATATGGATTATAATTATCACCTTTAATTTTATTAATATTATCCATTATATATTCAATAAAATCATATCTACATAAATCAAAACATTTATAAATACTTAAATCAGTTATTTTATAACCTTGTGTATAAAGATATCTAAATCCTAAGTAAAAATTGTGATATATACACTGTAAAATAAATCCTTCTGATTTAAAATTATGATTAGCGTATTTTATATTAACTAATGAGTATATAAATATCATAAGTTGAAGTCTATTTTTATAGATAGCATACACTAAATGGTCTTGATATACATTAGTTTCATATTGATATAAAAATTTTAATTTATTAATATCATTATTATTAATAGCTTGTTTAATAGGGTCATTTTTATCATCGAACTTTAAATAATCATTTACTTCTTTTTCAAAATTTTTTAATTTATCAGCTTCACTATAATAGCCAGTATCGTAGTTCATTTTTATTAATAATATTTATAAAAAAATAAAAAGCTTTATATTTTAAATAGTCATCATTAAATATATAAAGAAATTTATAATTATATTAATAATGTGCTCATTAGAAGATGCCTTTAATTGCTTTATTACAGATGACAAAACTAAAGAAATGATTTCAAAGTATGAAGAACAAGATAAAAAATTAAAAAAAGAAGTAGAATTAAAAAAATCAGCATTATTAAATAAATTTAATATTACTTTTAATAAAGTTAATTACTTTCGTAGTGCAACTTGTGGTAAAATATTTGCATCAGTGTATAAACATAATGAAACAAATGAATTATTTTATTCATATATTAATCATGATTTAGATAATAATGAAACAAATCCATATATATGGTTAAATGAAGATGAATGGAATAAAATGAAAGAAGAATTTGAAATTAAAAAACAATTAAAAGATATACAAATTGATAATTTAAGACCAGAATTAGGAAAATGGCTAGCTGAAAATCAAAATATTCTTACTGGTCATAAATTAGAAATATATGAAGAAAATGGTATTGCAAAAACAATAATTGCAATATTTGATAATAATGCAAATTTTTTAGATAATAATTATGGAACAGGTGATAGAATTAGATTTAAAGATTATCCTAGAAAAGAATTAATTAGTCTAGCATTAAAACAAAATCCAGTAGCATATTTATATACAGAAAATGATAATGATGTTGATTATCATTATACATCTACTCCACAAGATATATTAAATAAATATTTATAATAGATTATATTTGGTTAATAATTTACCAAAAATAAAAATACAATATAATTATTTATTGGATTTATTTATAAAAACAGAATCATATTCAGGAACCATAATCAAACCATATTTAACAATTTTAGGTTCTATATTAATAATTAATAGGTCATCAGTGGTATTAAAACGTATTGTAGTATTTGGTTTTATAAATATATATTCGCCTGGTTTTAAACTAAGTTCATCATAATCTAAAACATAATTATTACTAAAATCTAATATTTGATAAAATATTTCAACATTATTTTGAGTAATATTGGTAATAATTTGTGATGACATTCCTGTATTATTATTATAAGAATTATTATAATGTATTGTAAGTTTTCTTTTAGAATCAAAGTCTAATTCAATATTGCATTTAATAGCATTAATTAAAATTCTAAATGCATCAATATTACTAGAATTATAAATACTAACATATGGTTTGTATGAATTACTTAATTTAGAAAATAATTTATATAAATTCTTAAATATAAAACCTATATTATTAAAATTATTAGTGAATTCATGATTAATTTCATTAATAATTTTAGAATTAGTATCATTCATAAATCGAAATTTATATGGTAATAAAAGAGAGTAATTCATTTTTTTTATTGAGTTATTATTAAATATAATTGTTGGTAATAGCATCAAATTTTTATTATATCTTTAAAATTACGCCTTAATAAATTTTGTAATATTTTAAAGCGTAATAAAAATCCAAATAAAAGATAAATAATAAATAATATGTTTACTGGAATAATTCAAAAAATTGGAAAATGTATAATAGAAAAACCCTATCTAAAATTAAATATAAATAGTATTAAAGAACTTTTAAGTAATTATAATTTAATAATTGGTAATTCGATAGCAATTAATGGTGTTTGTTTAACAATTATAAAATATGATGATTCATATGTATATTTTTTTATAATGGAAGAAACATTTAATAAAACTAATTTTAAATTTTTAGACAATAATATAGAATATAATGTGAATGTTGAACCTGCATTAAAATCATCAGATGAATTAGGTGGTCATATAGTTCAAGGACATGTTCATAATATTGCCAAGTTAATTAATATTATTGATAATAGTGATTTATCTCGTAAATATACATTTAAATTCGAAGATAATGATAGCATAAATAGGTTAAAATATAAAGATAGTATAACAATTGACGGTGTTAGCTTAACAATATCCGAATTAACAGATACTACTTTTTCAGTATGTTTAATACCACATACTTTAAATAACACTATTTTAGGGGATTATAAAATAGATTCGAATGTTAATATAGAATATAATTTAAAAGATGACAAGATACCTACAGATGATGATTATATGTTATTAGCTTATAAAGAATCATTAAAAGGTCGCTATACTGCGCCACCTAATCCATGGGTTGGCTGTGTTATAGTATATTATGATAAAATAATAGGAAGAGGTTATCATAAAAAATCAGGTGATAATCATGCCGAAATTAATGCAATTAATGAATGTATCCAAAATGGTTATGAAGATTTATTGGCTCAATCTACATTATATTCGACATTAGAGCCATGTGTTCATTATGGAAAAACCGGTCCATGTGTAGATGAGATAATAAAAAGAGGCTTTAAACGAGTTGTAATAGGGATTCAAGATAAAGATATACGTGTATCTGGAAAAAGTAAAACAATTTTAGAATCTAATAATATTAAAGTGGATTATATATCTGAATCAACTAGTTTAATAATTGAAGAATCATTACGTAGTTATATATATCATCGAAAATACAATAAACCATATTGTATTTTAAAAACAGCTTTATCATTGGATGGGTATAGTTGTTTAAATAATGGTAATTCACAATGGATTACATCTTTAAAATCAAGAGAACATGCTCATAATTATCGTGCAAAATCACAAGCGATTATTATAGGTAGTAATACAGTTAAAAAAGATAATCCAATTTTAAATGCACGTTTATGCACCGAAAAAGATTATAATAATCCATTAATAGTTTTAATTGATTCAAAAGGAATAATAAATAACGGTAATATCATTGAAAATAAACCTATTTTAATTTTAACCTCCAAAAAAGTTAATGAAAATACTCTTAATGTGTGGAAAAATTATGGCCATACAGTTATATATGGTAATTTAAATTATTTATTAGAATATTTAGGAAAACAAGGTATATTACAATGTATTATAGAAGGTGGTCAAACTTTACAATCAATATTTTTAAAAGAAAATTTAATAGATGAATTACATATATATAAGGGAAATGTTTTTATAGGTTCAAATGGCAAAAATTATTTAAACCATTTAAATATAAATAATATAAATGATTGTAAAAGGTATAATTTAAAAGAAACTATTTTATTAGATAATGATATATTTATAAAATATAAAGTTAATAAGGAAGATTATTTAAACGATGTTGTTATTCCAAGATTTAAAAATGGTGATATGGTTATTATAATGGATGATACACATAGAGAAGATGAAGGTGATATAGTTATTGCAGCTGAGCATATTACACCTGAAAAAATTACATTTTTAAAAAATAATACAACTGGTATAATATGTATTTCTATGGATGAAAGAAATGCAAATAGATTAGGTATTAAAAGATTTGAAAATAATGATATTAATCAAACACCGTTTGGTATGTCTTTAGATTATACTGGATGTAAAACTGGTGTTTCATCATATGAAAGATATTTAACAATAAAAAAAATGACAGAACTGGATATAAATAGTAATGATTTTACTCGACCAGGACATATATTTCCATTAATTAGTTGTTTATCTGGTATTTCTCAACGTAGAGGTCATACTGAAGCAAGTGTCGATTTGTGTAAAATATCTGGATTATTACCGATGGCTGTAATTGGAGAATTAGTTGATAATTCTGGTGTAATGATGAGAACAGATGAATGTAGAGAATTTGCTAAAATACATAATATACCATTTGTTTCTGTTTCAGATATAGATAGATGGATTAATACTCATGGAATAATAAAACCATTATCTTCTACACCTATACAGTTAAAAAACTTAGGAGAATGGACTTTAATATGTTATAATTCATTTGATGAATCTAATCCACATAAAGTATTAGTAAAGGGTTCGGTTTGGGATAAATCAAATATATTAGTTCGTATTCATTCGGAATGTTTTACAGGTGATGTATTAAATTCATTAATGTGTGATTGTGGCGAACAATTGAATAAATCATTAGAATTAATTAACAATGAAGGTTTAGGTATGATTATATTTCCTGCGAAACATGAAGGACGAGGGATTGGATTAATTAATAAATTAAAGGCTTATAAAAAAATTCATGAATCAAAGGGTAAAATAGATACTTATCAAGCAAATAATTTACTAGGTTATGATGATGATTTACGTGATTATAATATTGTAGGTAAAATATTAGATGATTTTGGTTTAAAATCAATTATATTATTGACAAATAACATTAATAAATATGATTATATTAAAGAATATGTAAATGAAATTAAAATAATAGATGGTAATAAAAATGAATTCAATAATAATTATTTAAAATCAAAAAGTAAATATAGTATTATAAAAAATGAATAATAATTTTCATAGTTCAAAAATAAATAATTTTAATAATTCTATTAAATGTAATTTATCAAATAATAGTCATTGTAATATAGCTATTATTTCAACACACTGGCATTCAGAAAAATTAGAATCCTTCATAAATCATATTAAATTATATTTAGGAGTTTCAGATATTAGTGAATTTAAAGTTCCTGGTTCATTTGAAATACCATATGTTGTATCTAAAATAATGGATAAATATAAGGTTATTATTTGTATAGGAGCGGTTATTAAAGGTGATACTGCTCATTTTGAATATATTTCAAATTCGGTATCATCTGGATTAATGAATTTACAAATACAAGGTAAAACACCTATTATTAATGGTGTATTAAACTGTTATAATGAAAAACAATTTTATGATAGAATTGATGTTATGAGTGGTTTAGCTGAATCATTAGCCAATAGTGCTTTATATATGGCGAATGAATATAATAACAAATAAAAATAATTATTATTCTAAGTAATATTTGAATAATAAATATTAATTAAAATAATAAAAACTAATTATTAGTCAGTTTTGTTATTTTAAGATTTTGTTTAATATGATTTTGATAATTAATAACTTTATTTTTTATTAATTCCCAATCAGATTCATCTTTTTTATTATTTTCAACTAATCTACGAATATTAATTGACGATGAAAATGTCCATAATAGATTTTTAATAGTATTTGCAGATATAACTCTATTAATATCATTATAAATAGAATAAACCATATCAGGATAACAATGATGGTCTATCGAAGTATTAATAATATCTTGATGTAAAATATTACGAGTAATTACAATTTTTTTATTAATAATTGGAATAATATTCATTTGTTGGTTATTTAAAATTGAATAAATATAATTATCTATTAATTCCATATCACAATTCATACCACCAAAACATCTACGTATAAATAATGCCGAAACATATTTCATGTTTTCATTTATCCATGAAAATGCAGTATATCCAATTGATAAATTGGGTTGAATAAAATCATTTTTAAATTCACATATTGAATATACTGTTAATAATAAGTGTTGTATTATATCATTATTTATTTCATAATTTGGATATGCTACCATTAACCAACATAACCAATCTAAATTTACCGGTATTCCAACGTCTTCAATTGCAATTATAATAAAACGACGTATAAATGATATAAAATCTATTTTTATTAAATTATATGCAGTTATAATTGCTTCATTTGAACGTGAAAGACGTATAGCTTTTTGTAAATTAGATTTAAGTAATGATTTATTATATAAAACATGAATATCATCATCAAATTGAATAATTGGTATATACGAATTTGAATAAGATAAATCAGAATATATAATTAATTTAAAATCATTTTGTAAATCAACTTGATTTGTTATAAAAACTGAATCTAAAAATGGTTCTTCGGTATATTTTATACCCCAATCATTATTAGAATAATAAATAAGAGATAAATAAATATTTTTACGTTTTTTATCAGGTTTTTTAATATCTATATTCTTAACTAATTCAAAATTTTTAGTTAATTTAAGTTGTATTGATTTCATAAGTCTGTTCCATATATTTTAAAGATAATAATAATAAAAATTTGATTTAATCAAATCTTTATAATTTAGTAGTAAAAAATGCCAATTATTTCAATTGAAGCTTGTATTGGTTCTGGTAAAAGCACTTTATTAGACATTTTAAAATTAGAATATCAAAATAATGAAAATGTGGTATTCATTCCAGAACCATTAGACAAATGGTTATCAACTAAAGATGAAAATGGTAAAGATATATTAGCAACATTTTATGAAGATAAAAAACGTTGGGGATATAGTTTTCAAATGAATGCATTTATAACTCGTTGTAAAAGTTTGATTGAAGACCAAAATAAAAATAAATTATTAATTCTTGAACGTTCTATTTATACTGATAAATATGTATTTGCAAATCATTTACATCAAACCGGTGATATTAATAAACTTGAAATGGAATTATATAATGAATGGTTCGATTGGTTGGCTGATAATTTTCCTGTAAAACCTTGTAAATATATTTACTTAAAATGTGATACAAAAGTAGCACATGAACGAGTTATGAAACGTGCTAGAGAAGCAGAAATGGGACATATTCCATTCGAATATCTAGATGCAATTAATTCAAATCATGATAAATGGTTATCATCAGTAGATAATGTATATACAATTGACGTTAATACTGATTTTCAGTATAATAAATCACATAAAAATAAAGTGTTAGGAACTGTTTGTAATATAATTGATATGGAATTAAAAGAATTATTAGGATATAAATTTAATTCTGTAAATCAATCTCCAGAACAATTAGCATTAGGATTATTCCAAAATGTAATATTACGTGGTAATTATAACTTTGAATTACATCCAAGTATTAAAAATGCGACTATATGGTGCACAACATTATCTAATTTAATAGATAATGTATTACAAAATTCAACCGATAATAATTTAACAATTAAGTTATGTAATCAAATATATGACCTTTGTGATAAGATTTATATAGATGATAATGAATTAATTATTAAATATATTATTGATAAAACAAAAGGATATGCAAATTTAATTGTAAATAGTATAAAAGCAAATTAAAAATTTAAAATATTTTTATTTTTATTATTAAAATAATTTATTAATAATAAATGACAAATAAAATTCCAAATGAATATGAAAATCCAATAGATTTATTAATATACAAATTATTTCCATATACTAATACAATACTACGAGAATATGGTTTTACACCTAATTTAATTACTACAATATCATTTATGTTTGGATTATTAAGTATATATTTTTATATAAATGAAAAATATTTTACTTCTGCTATTATTTTTTTCATATCATATATATTTGATTGTATTGATGGTAATTTTGCTAGACAATATAAAATGGTTACTAAACTTGGTGATTGGTATGACCATTTAACAGATTATATAGTTATATTTGGAATTTTCAGTGTGATATATTATAATTCAAATATAAAATCAATATATAAATATTCCGGTATTTTAATTCTATTATTTTTATTATATGGATTAGGGATTCACACATTATACCAAGAAAAATATTATAATCAAATTAAAGATAAAAATGAAACTAGTATGATGGACTTATATTTAACTTATTTATTTCCAATGAATACATACGATTTTGATAAGATGAAAATAACAAAATATTTTGGATGTGGAACTTGGTATAGTTTGTTATCTATTTATATTATTGGTTGTAATTATACAATATAAAAAAAATATTATAAAAATAAGATTAATAATTATATATTAAATATGAATTTACAAATAGATAAATTTAATTTAAAACTATATTCATCATTTAATCAGACTGAAAATTTTTTATGTTTGGGTTCTAATTATGGATTCTATGTTTTTTTAGTTAATCCGTTTCGTAAAGTTATTTCACGTGCAATCGATGGTGGTGTATCTCTTATTAAAATGTTATATGATACTAATATTTTTTTATTTGTAGGTAGAACAGACTCGGGACCTTATCCTAATAATAAATTAATAATTTGGGATGATAATAAGCGTATTGTATTATCAGAAATAATATATAATGATAAAATATTAAATATTGACATTACTAAACAGCATGTAATAGTATGTATTAGAGATAAAATATTCATATATAATTTTCAAACATTAGATGTTATTAAAACAATAGAAACAAACAATAATAAAGGTCTTATCTATGTTGGACACCAAGAAATAGAATTTGTCGTATTTCCATCTAATAATATTGGATGTGTTAGTGTATACCATATTGGTAATGATAATATTGAAACATTTCAAGCTCATAATAGTCCAATAGATAATATTTATGTTAGTAGTAATGGCAATTATATTGTTACTGCATCTGAAAAGGGCACTATAATACGTATTTTTGAATCAATAAATTATAATAAAATTAATGAATTTAGAAGAGGTTCTGAACAAACAACAATAACAAATATATGTATGAATAAAAATAATTCAATATTATTAGTATCATCTGAAAAAGGAACTATTCATTTATTTAATACAGATATTGACAAAAATTTTATTTTTAAAAATAAAAGTTTTAATAATTATGGAATGAATTATATTAAATTTGCATTACCTGAGTATTTTAGTTCTGAATGGAGTTTTGCACAATTTCATTTAAAAAATATTTTATCATATTCATGTTTTGATAAAGATACATTTCGAATTTTTTCAATATGTAATGATGGACAATTTTATATATTAAACTTTGAAAATGAAACTCAAACGATTGAGAAAACAATCAAATATATTTCCGATTCATCAGATCCATTTGAAGACCGGGAAACAACTATTAAATAAATCTACCATGATTTGATATTAATATAAAATAAAAATAAATATAATAATATTATAATCTTCTATGGATAATAATGTTATTATTTATAATATTTTTGCAAACAAGATTAATAAAAAGGAATTTAATTGCGACCTATCTATATATAATACTGTCTCTAAATTACAAAATTATTTAAAAAATAATATTATTGAATTTAATAATGATAAATTTGTTTCTATATTTTTTAACGCTGGTAAGTTATTAAAATCTAATACTGAAATTGATTGTTTTGATACAGCAATTATTTGTTATCAAATATATAATAAATTAGAACAAAATATTAATTTATCTAATTCATTAATGTCAATTTTTAATCTTGAAACAGAGGTTTTAAATATTGAACCTTTACCATCAAATAGTTTATCTATTGATATTAGTAATGATATATATAATATTATTGCTCCTATGTTAAATAATATTTCTAATAATCATAATAATTTATTATATGAAACAGAAACTCAAACAATAATTAGTATGGGTTTCGGTGATTATAATAGTATTAGAGATGCATTATTATTAACTGGTGGTAATATTGATT
>VFQS010000996.1_pt1 | contig 27826 bp, 51 predicted proteins | sample 3512361 | NCBI WGS metagenome assembly VFQS01 (sample SAMN10412375, study PRJNA504923) | tailings metagenome | isolation source: Relicate 1 Philex TSF3 active mining | place: Philippines
CTTTTCCACATTTCCATCGTTGATTGCACATCCAGCGTTGGCGTTTCGCTGTCTGAGCTGCGCTCACCACGATAGACGGTCCCGTCGCCGTAGCAGTCGCCAGTGTGCTCCTCGGCATAGCCCAGCATTTCGCGGTTGATGTCACCTGAAATCTTGCTCATGCTCCCTCCTTGGTGATGCCACTACCACGCACACGCCTCGGGTTGCCGCTGACAGTGCCGTAGCCGTAGCCGTTGCCGCTGACAGTGCCGTAGCCGTAGCCGTTGCCGAAGCCGAAGCCGTTGCCGAAGCCGAAGCCGTTGCCGAAGCCGAAGCCGTTGCCGTTGCCGAAGCCGTTGCCGTTGCCGTAGCCGTAGCCGTTGCCGAAACCGAAGCCGAAGCCGTTGCCGTAGCCGTTGCCGTTGCCGAAGCCGTTGCCGCTGCCGTTGCCGAAGCCGAAGCCGTTGCCGTCGCCAACCGGCTTGAAGATATCGTCCATTACAGGCCCCAATCGTCAGACACAGGCACGCAGAAAATCTCCGCCCCCTCGGGCAAGTCAACGCCGTTGGGCATCGGCTTCAGCGTGACCTTGGCGGACTTCGGGGCGGCGATCATGCCGTCGAATCCGATGCTCTCCCACCGAAACACATGCACAGCGCGGTCAAGTCGGATGCGTCCGTTCTCTCGGGTTACATCCCCCGCAAAAATCCAGCCTCGGTCTACGACGACAACAGCACGATTGCCAGTGATGCGAGGGGTGGCTTGATCGGCAGGGATGTAGTCGATGCCGTTGATGTTGATGATGTTGCTCATGTTGATTCCTTCAGTTGGTTTCTTGGTTAGTGATGCCGTGGGCGCGTTCGATAGCGCAACCATCTTTTCGTTCCACCATTCCTGACGCTTGCCAAAGGCTTCGTTGGCCTCGCGCAGTGCCTCGTTCTCAGCGTGCAGGCGGCGCAGTTCGGTGGCGGCTTCACCATCAAGATAGTGCTGCGCCGTGCCAATCGGAAACTGCTGCTCAAGCGCATCAGCCAGTCGCAATGCTTCACTCATGTCTGCTCTCCTATGCCGTGGGCGCGTTCGATAGCGCGGGCAAAAGCAAGTTCGTCAGGATCAGGCGGCAAGCACTTCCAAATCTCCTCATCCGTCAGCGGCTTGCGCGGGGTGGGTGCGGTGTAAAGCGCCGTGTTGTCAGGCAGCACCAATGCAGGGTTCAGCAACTCAATCACGCAATGACCACCGTGCCAACCTGTGACGCGCCCCACCGGCTCCTGTTCAGGCTCGGCAATGCCACTTGCACAGATCGCACACAGTTTTGCTCTTTCGCAGGTTTCCCCGCACTGATTGCTTCGCTCAGGCTCTGCAAGGGCTGCGCGGAGGGCGGTGATGGCCTTTTTCCATGCCTGCTCTGCCATCGGCGTCATGTTGCCGGGGTGTATTTCATCCAACGCCTCAAGCGCTTGTTTGGCGGCTTGTTGTAGGTTAGTCACTGGTCAACTCCTCCATTAGCGGAAAGATTTCACTAATTACTTGGGCACAAGCCTTAGCAACCAGTTGATGTTCAAGTTGTGTGCCGTTTGCACTACGCAATTCAATAAAGTGTACCCAGCTACGCAGTGTACCGTTCATGTAAATACGGGACTCAATCAAACCTTCAGGAAGAACAGCTCGGGCTTGTTCCTTGGCAATGCCTTGATCAATCGCCCATTTATAGGCTTCGCAAGCTTCATTAATAACGCGCTTTTGTCGCTCTTCCCACCACGCTGCCAAAGCTGGGTTAGTGTTTTCAACAGAGTTTTGTCGGTTTTTTGGGTCTTGGAGTCGTGCTTCTCTGAGCACAAAGTTAAGATCTCGTGTAGGGTCTGCATAGCGTTGTGAAAATTCCTGGAAAGAAAAGCTGCGATGACGCAGAATTTGTCGCGCAATGTCTCGTGTAGTTGTAATCTCCAAGCAGGCCGACACCATTTCCAGTGGGCTCCAGTGCTTGTGTTTCACAAGATATTTGATTAGTTTATCAGCAGTTTCAGTATTAAACTGATTACTAGGATTAGATACACGAGCACAAAAAGCAATAAGCTCTTGAGCATCTTTCAGGCCTTCAGCCTCCATATATTTACTAGGCTGAGAATAAGAAATAAGATTAACTTGCATTTGTCGTTAGTAGGTAATAAGTTGTAACTTTTACTATGTGTTCAAATTGTTTTGGATAGTGAGTGGCAAGAGTATCTAAATACTCGTCACCGTACTCACTACGTAGTTTTTCAATTAAGCCTTCAGGTATCATACTTCAATTGTTTCAAACGGATTAAAGCCAACACCGTCGTCGAGTGCGTTGTAGTATCCATGTGGATTAGCAACCAGTCTGGTATCTCCTAGCATTTTGTCAACATGATCGTGGGTATGTCCAAACAACCAAGTAGTATCGCTCATTTCGCTGATATACCCACCAAGGTTGTTGGCAAAATAATCATTAACCAGATCAGCAGGATTAGCAAAACGAGGGCTAATACATTCTGTAGCTGGCAAGAAGTGTGTTACCACGACAACCTTACGATTGCCACGATTCTCATATGCATTTTTAATGTATGACAGATGTTTGTTATATAGTTTTACAGCATCGTCAGTAGTAAACCTTGGTATTTCAGGACTAAAGCCTTTGATATAGCTAAAGTCAGAAATGCAACGCTGTGCTGCCTTCATAGAGAAAAAATTATCTGCAAAGTTAGTCCACAGAGTGGCTCCAACAAACAGCACATCTCCAATCTCTACCTGTCCAGGATTTAAAAAGTGTACGCCGTCTAGATTTGCACACTTGTCGCGCATCTTTTGATCAAAGTCAGCAATACTAGTACCATAATATTCGTGGTTACCAGGAACATAGACAATATGCGGAAATCCAAGACTTTTAAAGAACTTTAGCACATCAACGGTATTAGTGCTGCCGCTAGCAATATCTCCGGCCAGGACGAGCACGTCTTCACCACGGTACTCTGCAAATTTAGCAGTTTTATACGGTAGTCTAAATTCTGTGTGTAAGTCGCTTAAAAGTCGGATTTTCATAATAGTCTTTCAATTAATTTATTATTATACCAAAAACAAAAAGGGCTAGCAAGTCAAAATTTATGACTGTGCTAGCCCCTGTTATTTAGTGATAGAACACATGGTTTCCTATCACTCTGTGATTGCGCTTTGTTTGTCCGTGTTGAACAGTGGTGTTATGAAAGTGTGTAAAGCTAAAATTTTTAATTAGCATGGTTCCACTAAGCACTCCGTATGCTATATGCTTGGCTTCTTCCCAGGCACGGCTATCAGCAATCCTTACGTTCATAGTAGTCCAGCTAAATTGTGGGACCCCACGAACTTGTTGATAAACAACATCGCATACAGTACCAGGCCACTTGGTCTGATTATTTACCCTGTTTAGTGTAACTTGTGCAACGGCAATTTTTCCTAGTTGTGATTCTCCGCGAGCTTCGTGGTAAATGTTTTTAGTTAAGCAGTATAAATCTTGTAGTGTATGTTTAGAGTATTCACTAATCGGTTCTGTAGATTTTGCAAAATGTATAGGAAAACTTAATGCCGTTGCTACCAGCGCTAAGCGCATTTTTAGTAGCACGTTCACTTTTTACTCCTTAAACAAAAGTTAATAAGCTTTAATTATAACCTGTAGGCAAATAAATTTCAAGTCAAAGTTTGGTGGGGTCGGCGCCAAACACAAAAAATTGTGGCTTGAAAATTGTTTGCCGCGGTGTTATAATATTTGGACAGGAGCGACAAATGTCTGAATCTAGCGAATACACACAACAACTGGAATATTTGATTACCAAAACCTTGCTGCCAGTATACGAGCAGTACTGTAAACAAAATGGACTCAATATATACGAGTCAGGAATTCCAGTTAATCTGCTACATACACTAAAGCTAAGAGCAAAGCCCTTGGCTGCTTTGTTGCGAGAAAAACAATCGGGGTGTTAAGCATTTGACCCTGAACCGCAATAGTTGCAAGAAACAACTCAAATTGCTTTAAAATCCTGCATCGAAGACAACCACAGCAATGGTTGTCGGGACAGCTAGGATGAATGCACTATAAGTCCCATTGCTGTGGGCTAGTGCCGACCTTGCCACTTGGTGGCAGGGTCACTCAAGCTAATCAATGGTGGTTGGCTTGATTGACCCTAAACCGCGACTATTAGTGCGGTACAATTATTTTGCCTAAAAGGAAAATATATGACAAAATTTGGAATACAAGAACTGAATCGTAGCTTGATCGGATTCGACAGGCTGTTTCAACAAGCAGAAGCTAAGCTACAAAATATTGCCAGTTATCCGCCACACAATGTGATTAAGCTGGACGAGTGTGGTGATAACTATGCTTTGGAATTTGCAGTAGCAGGCTTCAAGCGTGAAGAAATCACCATAGAAGTAGTGGATAACACACTGGTAGTTCGCGGTCAGCGTGAACAAGATATGAGTGGTTTGGTATACATCTACCACGGCTTAGCAAAGCGCAGTTTTGTAAAACAAATAGCACTCAGCGAATATATGGAAGTAGCTGGTGCAAAGATCGAAAACGGTATTTTAGTGGTTCATCTCGAACGCAGAGTACCGGAGGCTAAAAAGCCCAAACAGATTGAGATTAGTTAACTAAACTTATGGGGCAGGTAAAACTGCCCTTTTTCAACATGCCAAAATTAGACGAACAAACCCTGGAACAGCTAGAACTCAACATTGTGGTAGGCGAGGCCACGGGCAGCGCAATAAAGTTTGACCAAGACAAGCTACCGCTGCACTTGCTGAGTACAGAAGCACTTAATCAAACAGCTGCAGTGCTCAAATTTGGTGCAGATAAGTATGCTGCACATAACTGGCGCAAAGGCTTTCAGTGGAGCAGGCCTATGAGTGCCGCGCTACGCCATATCACAGCATTCAACGCTGGTGAAGATTGTGACCCTGAATCAGGGTTGAGCCACCTGGCGCACGCAATGTGCTGTATTATGTTCTTGTTAGAATTTCAAAAAACCCATCCTGAGTTGGATGATCGCTATAAACCCTAATGTACAAGCGTTTGACTAAACACCTAGATCGTACCCGTAGACCACTATGGGACGTGTGCCGAGAACTAGGTATAGACTATGATCTAGTAGACATATACACACTAGAGCAAAACATTATGCAGTGCACACATTGTGATATCTGGACAAAGCAGCCAGTACAAGACTTGGACCAAAATCCAATTTGTCAAGTGTGCCTTGGTATCAGCGGATTGTAATTTTTTGACTTGAATTTGTGTGTTAATCCGTGTATAATATTATCTTTAGTCAAGGAAAATATTATGTACGGAACGCAACCATTTAAGGAAGGTACAAAAAATGCACACATTTTTAGCACAACAGCTCCTTATGATAACTTTTATCAAGGTTTGGATCCTCGTTGGCTTTTTGTGTGCAGTGCTGGCCTCTTGCGAAGCCCGACCGGTGCCAGGCTTGCTGGGCTTAGGGGCATAAATGCCCGCAGCTGTGGTAGTGCTGTTGGCTGGGCGCTTATTCCTATTAGCGCAAACCTCATCAACTGGGCACAAAAGATTGTATTTGTGTGTAGTGACAACTACAGTGAGGCACTAGAGCTATTCAAAGATGTAGATGATTTGCACTATCAGTTAGTTACCAAGAGTGTAGTGTTGGATATTCCTGACCAGTATGAGTACATGGAACCTGATTTGATTGAGCAATTTAATACGCAGTTATTCAATCAAGGGATAAACTGACCATAGCTCAGCAGGATAGAGCAACAGCCTTCTAAGCTGTTGGTCGGGGGTTCGAATCCCTCTGGTCAGGCCAAAAAATATTCAGTTGATTTAGTCAGCTGTGTGTTGTATAATATAGTCTGTTCTGTGGAGAAATAACATGGCCGGATATACCAAAGAGTTTTTAGTTGCTGCTTTTATGTCGCGCTACATCAAGTGCTCGTTGATTAGCATCGAGCAACTGGAGCGCTTAGAAGAGATTGCTAATGACACTTACGATAAGTACGGCCGTGATAAGTTTCGAGAGTATGCAAGCCTTACTGCAGATCGTATCCGCGAGTATAAGGCTACACTATGATAGTAGAAAGTGTTGGGCGTATATGGCGTTGGGTCAGGGACAGGCAGCTTGTAGAAGTACAACGACAAATGCTAGACCCTAAAACCCATAAAACATGGTACGAGTATCATACGCTAATCTATACTAGTCATGGTAAGATTATCGAGCAAGATAAAATCGGCAGTAAGTTTGATACACAAGTTTAATAAGCCCCGCCACACTTGTTAGCACATTCCCTAGTGCCCAGCAGTGCAAATCGGCGCTATATGAGCCCGCAAGGCCACATATAGGTAAAACATACGAGTGATGGTGGACTGCGTATGCGGGTTTCTAGACCTGAGGGCCGTCGCCCAATAGTAACAAGACAATATAGCACAGTTTAGGGACTGTGCCTATATTTTAGCATAGCACTTCACTGATAAGGAAGTCTGGTCAGCTGTATTCAACTGGCTAGTGCTGTGCTAAAATATAGAGTCCTGTTCATCTAGTGGCCAAGGATAGTGCCCTTTCACGGCATTCACGTGGGTTCGAATCCCGCACAGGACACCATATTAAAACACATTACTAAGAGTCCAGGTTCAGAGCGTGGCATAGTGTGTTCTAATATGGTAAGAGTAGGGTGGTATGTATGCGCTCTCTTAGTGCAGAGGACCGGGATTCCCGAGCTAGCAACACTAGCACCATACTAACAAGCCCCTGTGGTGGAATGGCAGACACGCTGGTCTTAGAAGCCAGTGCCAAGCGGCGTGCGAGTTCGAGTCTCGCCTGGGGCACCAGTTAATTTTTATGGGTCAATGCAAAAGACCTCCACACCCCAACTGCTAGGGGAGTACATTGCCTTATTGCGCTAGCTTGGAATGCTAGTCTGTGAGTTCCTGCACAAGCATACTTGTAAGGTAGGCCGCCCACGATTGCCTTTAAAATGACAGCAGTACCCATAAAAATTAACTTGACACACAATACTATTTAGTGTATAATGACAGTACAAGAACTAATAAACAAACTACAACAATTTGATCCTACCCTGCCCGTCGTGATTAATGGCTACGAGGGCGGGGTATACTTGCCTAAAGATATTAATGAAATAACTATGGCAGAAAATGTCAATAACGCATGGTATTACGGCCCACACGAAATTGTGTGGCCTGAACTAATGGATTGGCCCGATCACAAAAAATTTAACGGAGTTTATATATCATGAGTATCTATACGCCCGACAAGTGGGTTGTACTGCGTATTAATTATGGCAGCGAAACTATTGATAAAGTGCTGGCTGGTTGGTACGGCGGATTTGCCGGTAGTGATCACTGGAAACTTAACAGTGGTATTGAGCGTACAGAAGAATTTGACAATCGCTTTGAGTTTTACGGCTACAGCGGCAGTGTATATGTGTGCTATAAATCAGCACATGGTTTTACTAGCTTGACCCGTAGTGTACTAAGCAGCTGGCAAAAAAGAGAAAATATGGATATTAAAGTACTAGAAGAAGAATATAATGTTCGATCAACAAATTAAACGGATCGGCTTTGCGTGTAAAATTCAAAGTGAGCACGATAAAGCAGACCCTAAACTGAATACAAAAACAACTACACTAACTTGGTTAAATAACCAAACACGCGACAAAGCTGTTGAGAAACTGTGGATGGTGATGGAGCACAATGTGCAAGCACTAAAACAACAACTCAACTGGGTAGGGAAACAGCTCAAGGGTCAGCGTATGTTTCGACTTAGCAGTGACTTGTGCCCTGCTTATACTCATGACGACTGGACATGGTGGTACTTTGAACCAGATGTTCAGCGTTACATGGAAAAACACTACGGCGAGATTGGTGAACTCATCCGTACACACGATATCAAGGCCAGTTTTCACCCAGGCCAATTTTGCGTACTAGCATCGGAGCATGATGGAATTGTTGATAACAGCGTGGCTGAGTTTGAGTATCATTGCGACCTCATCCGTTACATGGGCTTTGGTAAGTCATTTCAAGACTTTAAGTGCAATGTTCACATCGGCGGTAAGCGCGGACCTAGCGGAATTAAAGCTGCTCTAAAAAAGCTTAGCCGTGAAGCGCGCAATTGTTTAACTATCGAAAATGCTGAGTATACCTGGGGTCTTGATGCTAGCCTAGAGCTTGCTAAAGACTGTGCGCTTGTGCTCGACATACACCACCACTGGATCAATACTGGAGAATATATTGATGCAAACAGCCCTAAACTTCAGCCCGTTTGGGATAGCTGGCGCGGAGTTCGTCCAACCATTCACTACTCTGTCAGCCGTGAAGATTGCTTGGTCGACCACGACACCGGCACAAAACCCGACCTTCAAGAACTCAAGCGTATGGGCTTTACCAGTGCAAAACTTCGCGCACACAGCGACTACTATTGGAACGAAGAAGTAAATAAATGGGCCTTGACTTTCTTAGACAAGGCTGATATAATGTGTGAATCAAAACAGAAAAACTTGGCAAGCTCACTGCTTGCCAAGCTTTTGTAACTAAATTTCGGGGTGTAGCGCAGTCTGGTTAGCGCATCTGCTTTGGGAGCAGAGGGTCGTGAGTTCGAATCCCACCACCCCGACCATTTAGTTTGTGCGTTGCTAGAACACCGATTCAGTTTCGGGGCTTTGCAATCTTGAGACCACAAACACCTAGGAAGGTTTGTGGGTATGGGTTGACCCTAAGCATAGGCCAGTGTCGCGAACTGGGTAAACTTAGGGCACTGGCTTAGCGGCCAGGGTAGTAAACAACGCACAAACTAAATGGGGGATTAGTGCTAATGGGAACACGTGTGCTTTGCAAGCATGAGTTGGGAGTTCGATCCTCCCATCCTCCACCAACAAGGAGCCTACTATGTGGAAAAACTCATTGGGTATGTATACAGTAGGCGCTACTTTTGTACCGGCTTGGTATAACACAAAACAACTAAAATTTAAACCAATAGAATATAAAAGGATTGATTGTGAAATTACAGAAACCAAAACAACGGAATCCCTTTGTGGCACTAGCTCACAAACGCAAAGCGGGATCACACCGCAAGACAAACAAGCAGATGCGTCAGAAACTGAATAAGCTGACACGGGAGTCTTTTGTAAGCGTATTAGGTATGTTTACAAAAGGCCCCGTAGCTTAATTGGTTAAAGAACCGAGCTTATACCTCGGCATAGCGCTCGCTAGATAAGCGAGAGTGTGGGGGTTCGAGTCCCTCCGGGGCTACCAAACCGGAAGTGTGGCCGAGAGGTCGAAGGCAGCGGCTTGCTAAGCCGTCAGTTACAGAAATGTGGCTCGTGGGTTCGAATCCCACCGCTTCCACCATTATGAGGAGTAGGCATGGATGCTTATACACAAAAAATAGAGCAGTACAGCGAATTGTTACGCCGTATTGAGGAAAAGGCTAAACAAGTTAAACGCGGGGACAGTGTTAGTTGGAATAGTAGTGGCGGCACGGCTCGCGGTAAGGTTACCAAAGTAATCACCAATGGTGAAGAACAAGTACCTGGTAGCAGCTTTAAGATTACTGGCACACCGGATGATCCTGGTGCACTTATTCGTGTTTACAGACCAAACAGTGATGGCAAGTATGAGGCCACAGACACCATTGTTGGTCACAAAGTAAAAACACTAACTAAAATACCTGCACTGGATTAACTATGCCTTGCTATAAGTGTAGTAATGGTAAGTACAAATATGGCGAAAGTGGCAAATGCCAGTTCGATACACTGGGCGCGTGTCAGGCAGCTGAGCGCGCTATTCATGCTAGTGAAAATAAAGGAAGCGATATGGCTACAAAACCCAAGAAACCCATGGAAGAAAACTCAAAAAAGCCTCCTAAAAAGAAGCCAATGTATTAAATCCCCGATTTTTCATATAGCTTACGGGGGCAGTACAGGGAAGTTAAACTGCTAAAATAAACTTCCCATCACACACAACACAGGAGAGAAGTATGACACCTTTTGAAATTCGTGCCCAAATGTTAGAAATGGCACAAGACTACCTACAAAAACAGTTTGAACTTAACCAAGAATTTGCACGTAAAACTTTTGACGAGCTTGTAAAAAACGGCGAAAAAGTGCAAAGTGACTGGCAACAGTATATGCCAAAAATGTACAACTTTGATGAAGTTGTCAGCAAGGCAAAGGAACTGTATGGGTTTGTCAAAGATGTTAAATGAATTATGGCTTAACCTACAAAGTATATTGAAACCATATACCTTAGAAGATTTTATCAGAGATTATAAGCCACAAAACCACCAGGATCTAGAGCTCGCTGAGCGATTATGGCAACAGCAAAAAGAACGTGGATTTTGGCACTAAACCGCAGAGTAGAGAAGCTAGGACGTTCTCGCCAGTCTCATAAGCTGGAGATCGCAGGTTCAAATCCTGCCTCTGCAACCAACCACACAGCAAGATAGCGCTGTCAAGTCGGGGAGGAGCCGACGCTAATATTGCCAGACCTGTAACAATCGGTATGTAAAGATACCGTTCTGGCTCCGCTGACGCGAAAACAGGATGGGCTGCGCTCACGGGGTTGGTAGTTATCCCGACACAACAAAACTACATCTAAGCTAAGGCTTAGATTTGCTAGTAGTAATGCTATCAAATCTAAGCCTTTTTAGTTGGCTTAAGAAAGGATAATATGAGTGATGGTGGAAAAGGCAGCAAGCCAAGACCTTTCAGCGTAAGTCATCAAGAGTGGACTAATCGTTGGGATGCTATATTTGGCAGAGACCTTGAAAAAAATGAGTTTCAAGATATTCTGAGTACAGAAGATTGCGTATTAGCCGCATTTGATGAGCGTGAAGAACGTAATACTAGAAATAATCAGGAAACACAAGAAGCACAACAAAACAGTAAGTAGGTATCGCTATGAAACCAAAATTACTACTTATAGGGCTGCTATTAGGTACTGGAGTGTGTTTTGCTGATGTTAGCAACATACATGCAAAAAGCTGGTTAGTTTCTGATACTAATGGTAATGTATCTATAGGCAGTAATTTTTCCGAGCAACGCAGTATTGCTAGTATTACTAAATTAATGACGGTAATGGCTGTTCTAGATCATGGACAAAATTTAGGTGAAAAACTAGGTAAATTTACACGTGAGCAACTGATAAAACTAGCATTAATAAAATCAGACAATAAGGCTTCAGAATTACTGTGCAATAGTATTCCTGGAGGACGTAGCACTTGCGTAAAGTACATGAACGATAAGGCTAAAAAACTAGGTATGGAAAATACAAAATTTGTAGAACCTACTGGTTTAAGTCCAATGAATATTAGTACTGCAGTAGACCTAATAAAGCTGGCTAAAGAAGCTGGCAATTATAAAGAAATTATAGAGGCCAGCAATACTGAAAGTATTAAGCTAACTAGTAATAAGTCTACAATTAAAATAGCTAATACTAATCCACTAATAGGTAGTGGGCCACCATTATTAGTAAGTAAAACGGGCACTACTAATGCGGCTGGACTATGCTTAATAATGATGGATACAGCTGGCAAAGTATATGTTCTACTAGGTATGCAACCAGGCAGACGACTATTAGAATCAAAAGAAATTATATCGTTATAAATATTATCTCGCTGGTGTAATGGCAGCACGTGGGTCTCCAAAACCCTTGGTCGGAGTTCGAGTCTCTGGCGGGATGCCAAAATTTTAATTTGAATTTACTACTTAATAGTGTTACAATAATTCTTTAACAGGGGAAAAGTATATGAAAGCGTCAGCTCAAGTTTATTCTGCAATATTTTTACTGCCAGCATATGGTCGTAATTATAGGAATAAACAAGATGCATTAGCCGCTTGGGATAGCGGCAAGGACTTTCAAATATATCAAGGACCATACTGTAGCCGACGAGATATTGACGAGCTGCATGGTCTAGCTGAAAAAGTATTTATTCAGTATGATACTGGTGTAGTAGAAGTATAGGGTGTGTTGATGCTATGGTGTGTGCATCCCAAGACTGTAAATCTTGTCCCGCTGGGTAAACACTGCTGGTTCGACTCCAGCCACACCCACCAATTAAGCCCCTGTGGTGGAATGGTAGACACAGGAGACTTAAAATCTCCCGCTTTTAGCGTGCCAGTTCGACTCTGGCCAGGGGTACCAATATGAAACAAACTATGAATGAAATCCTACTAAGTTTACTAGGCTCACAAGAGCTGGTAGAGCGCTGGTGGGCTACACCAAATAAAGCATTTGATGGTGAAATACCAGATGACTTGCTACACACGCCTCGTAAAATAGAAGTATACAAATATATAATGGCACAAGTTAGTGGCCACTATAGCTGACTCTGAAGTGTTCATGGACGCACGTATGCCTGTCACGCATAAAGAAGGGGATCGTTACCCCTCAGGGTCGCCATACTAAAGATCATTGGGCTACCCTAGTGCTCTTTAGTATGTAATATTGTTCACCAGTAGCTCAGCCGGTAGAGCAGCAGACTGTTAATCTGTTGGTCCGTGGTTCGATCCCACGCTGGTGAGCCATTTCGGAGGAAGTATGTTAACTTATCATGGTAAAACTAAAGAACAGTGCGAGTGGGTTCTTAGGCAGTACGAACACTGCCCACTAAGCAAAAATAATTTGACTACACAGCTGTGGATACAGGTCTGCAAAGATTTTCTACAATCACTTGGGGATTCGCCAAGCAGGTAAGGCATCCGATTTTGATTCCGACATTCGGTGGTTCGAGTCCATCATCCCCAGCCACACATTATGAAAAAATTTGACATTAATCAAGTACGAGAGTTTATTAAACAACAAAGTCCTGAAACTAAAGTATATCTAGGAGCAGATAGCGAAAGAGTAGTGCATAATGGAAAATGGCACGTAGACTATACTATTGCAGTAGTAGTTCACATTGATGGACGGCACGGTTGTAAAGTATTTGGGTATGTACAGCGAGAGCCGGATTGGGATCAAAAGAAGAACAAGCCTGCACTTAGACTGATGAATGAAGTTTACAAAGTAGCAGACCTATTTAATGAGTTAAGTGAGGTGCTACAAGATCGCCATGTGGAAGTACACCTTGACTTAAATCCTAGTGATAGATTTGCTAGTCACCAAGTAGTACAGCAAGCTGTAGGATATATTCGAGGAATGTGTAATCTAGAACCACAAGTTAAACCGCAGGCATTTGCAGCAACTTACGCAGCTGATAGACTAAAATATGTATTGAGTAACTAAAATGACACTATTTAAACAAAAAGACCGCTTTGATCTGGAACAAGAAATTATGGAGTGCTGGAATGTAACCAAAGACATTCAAAACTTCTACTATGCTCAGGAAAACTTAGACGAAGACCAACGTGCAAACTATATTCTTGGACTAGAACAAATTTACGAAGTCAAGTTTGAAAAGCTGTGGGCAACGTTTGAGCAGTGTATTAAGAATAAACAAATCTAACTCGGCGTGACCCGAATGGCTAGGGAGCGGATTGCAAATCCGTTTTATGCAGGTTCAAGTCCTGTCGTCGAGTCCATGCCGGTTTAGCTCAGTGGTAGAGCAACCGCCTTGTAAGCGGTAGGTCGAGAGTTCGAATCCCTCACCCGGCACCATAACAAAGCACACTACTTGCCACTTAATCAATATATGCGGAGCTGTTCCGGACTGTAGCCTTCCGCGGGTTACTTGCCAAAGCCTGGCCGGGCAAATGCAAGCTTAGGTAGTGTGTTTTGTTATGGAGAGTTAATTAGGCTGGGCCTAGCACTGTTTTGAAAGCAGATGGACTGTTAATTCGGTTGGAGTTCGATTCTACCAGCTCTCCTCCAAAGGAATAAAATGCAATACATAATGATGTTTCCACCAAAACGTTTTATACACTGGTATATTGACGAACATGGTTTTTTAGATTTAGAACTGATAGATTTATCAGACGATACTTAGCGTGCGTCGTATAGCCTGGTTATTATCGCTGGTTGCCAACCAGTGGACAGGGGTTCGAATCCCCTCGCCCGCACCAAGCGTGGTTAGTTTAATGGCAAAACGGTAGGCTTCCAACCTTCAGTTAAGAGTTCGATTCTCTTACCCCGCACCACACAACACAAAGGAAAAATAATGTTTAGTAAAACACTCCAAAACTTGGAAAGTGCGCTGGCTGGAGAAAGCATGGCGCACATCAAGTACTTATACTTTGCCAAGATTGCTCGTGAAGACGGCTACCATGATATTGCCGATCACTTTGAGCACACTGCTAACCAAGAGATCAAACACGCCTGGGGTCACCTAGAACTACTAGTAGGTAGACCCTCAGTTCGCCAATGTTTAGAACTTGCCATTAAGGGCGAAACTTATGAGTATACAGAAATGTATCCGAAGTTTCAAGAGGAAGCAGAGCTAGAAGGCGATGAAACAGCTATGCTAGAAGCTAAACTACAAGCACAAGAATCTAAGCAACATGCTGAAGAATTTGAAGAGTTACTGTACCAAGCTGAACGTAGATTTAGTGCACTGGCAAAAGTAGAAAAACGCCATGCCGAAGCTTATAAGCAGAAGTTGGAGTCGTTATGAGTAACTGTGAATATGTATGCGTAGTGTGCGGCCATGTGCATGACGAAGAAGTGGAAGGTAAGTGGGAAACTCTTCCCGACGACTTCTTGTGTCCTGAGTGTGGTGTAGGCAAAGAAGATTACGAAGTCTACGAATTCGAATAATACCCGGTTAGCTCAGTGGTAGAGCAACGCCCTTACAAGGCGTGGGTCAGTGGTTCGACCCCACTACCGGGTACCAAATTATTAACTTGATTTGTATCCCCAAACTTGGTATAATATATACTAGTTTGGGGATTTTTTATTATGGAAACACCTTGTATAAAATTATGCAAGCTTGACCCTAAGCAGCAGTATTGTATAGGATGTAAGCGTACCATAGAAGAGATTCAGCGTTGGGCTTATATGAGTCGCGACGAGCGTGAAAAAATAATGAAACAATTACTGGGCCGGTAGCTCATGCTGGTTAGAGCAGCGGACTCATAATCCGTTGGTGGTGTGTTCGACTCACACCCGGCCTACCAAGGACACAAAATGGAAAATTCAGAAATTAAAAAAGAACTAGACGAAAGGGCTAGAGAGTTTGATAAGTATGTTCAGGCCTTGGAACAAGAGCAAGAAACTTACTGGAATAGTCTAACCGAAGACCAGAGACTAATGGCCTTTTGTTCTGTAGTACGACGTATTTACAAAGGCGAAGTAGAAAAGCGTGGCACTTATCGCTATGTTCTGTATGATGTTTTTGATTTTGGTCCACAAAGCTATATGCTTGCTCAGTTGGCAGGATACCTTAGTATACACAACCTAATCTATGAAGGACTAGAGGCAGAAGAGCAGCAAATACAACTAAGCAAGGAACAAATGTAGTAATTAATTTTTTGTTGCAAAATTATTTTGTTGACAAACTATTGTAAATTTAGTATAATATTATATTCTTAACCAGTGTAAAGGACACACAATGAAGATTTATTTTGGCAAAGCAGACCCGCACGATGTTGATGAGTTCGGCGACGAAGGCGTATTTGCTATTGAAAAAGACGGCGAAACCTTGTGGTTCTATCAAGGTGTAGAACACGGAACTAATCCAGGCGGCATTGATGAAGTAAGGATTTTTGATGGCTGTAATCGTAGCATCCCAATCAGCATCGAACAAATTCCTGAACTAGTAGAGGCTCTGAACTATTGCTATAATAATCATAATATGGTTATTAGCCGAAGCCGTCTAGAAGAGCGCATTGAAAGCGACGAAGAAGCTTATGTTATCAATGAAGATAGCTATACAGTCGTTTACGATGCAGAAAATCAAGAAGAAACTGACTACAATTAATAATGGCAAAAACTGCTAGCAAATCTAAACAGGGCTATTACAGCAACTATAAAGCAAATAGCCGTTGGAAAACTAACCGTGAGCGTAAGCTAAAAAAGCTACTAAAACTACATCCCAATAATCTACAACTAGCAGAAGCTTTAAAGAATATTACCTATAGACGAAAAACTCCTGGAACAAACGGACAGTGGTCTAAAACTAATATTCGAGTAGCTCAGCTATTCAAACTATTTACAGGTCTGGCAAGCCACGACTTGTTTAGTAGTAATGAAAAGGTGCAAAGTGCAGCCCTAAGTTTGCGCGGGAATAGACAAAATCCTAAAATTGAAGGCAGAGTTAGCTTTCAACTAGGTGCGCGTGCTCACGACAAACTTGGTAATCTTGTATGGGGTTGATTGAACTATATATCTTATTTGCACTAACTACTAGTATTACTTGTTGCATATTATTCTTTTTGCCACTTATAGGTGAAGCTAAAAGCGAGGGTATTGAAAATGAGTTTACAAAATACCCTATAATGAGTGCTATAATCTATCTTGTTATTGGTTGTATTATGGCCCCGTTTTTAATTCTGCCAATACTGTTCGAATCAAAAGCCGAGCAGTTTAGGCGTGGGCTTCGCACCAGTATATTTGCAAAAGATTAAAAATTTTACAGTTGACCCTAAGCCGCTAAACTTGTATAATAATATATTGACAACTCACGGAAACCACACAATGAAACTACTTGAATTTACTTACACAAAAAGTGATGGCTCGCAAACTGATCGCGCAGTAATTGAGCTGCAGCAACCTTGCAAGTATGTTGAAGGTATTGATGTATCACAAATGCCTGAGCAAGAGTTTGCCGACTTTTGCCGTGAATTCAGTTTGATGAAAGCTGCACAACACGACGAAACTATGCGACTGCTTGAGCAGTTTGATTTGAAGCATAACTATCGTAGGTTTATCCCTGAGCAGATGCAGTCGGTAAAAACCGATTATGTCTAAACAAAAGTTTAGAACTTGGGACAGTACGGCACTGGCAGAAGCCGCTAAACTAGGATTACAGTTAAAACAAAAAATAGAAGAAATATCTATTGCAAATGGTTCTTCGCCGTCTGATCTGCCGGACAGCTTAATACCAACAGATAAACTATACTTACTAGCACTAGCATATAGTGCCGCATACGACAAACTAATTGAATATGATCTGGTAAAAACTGGAAATATCAAACAAACAAACAACACTCATTAAGGAAACAAATGGCTACAACTACTCAGTGGACTGACGAACTCAAAGCAAAAGTAATTGAAATGTATGAGGGCGCAGGACCTACTCCCGAAACCAGCACTGAAATTATCAAGGACATTGCAGAAGAAATTGAAATGTCGCCTAACGGCGTACGCATGGTTCTTGTGCAAGCTGGCGTTTATGTTAAGAAAGACCCTGGCTCAAGTTCTAGTGGTGGCACTAAAGCCAAGACCACTGGCGAAGGCAGTAAGCGTGTATCTAAGGAGTCTAGCATTGCTGAACTCCGTGCCGCTATCGAAGCCAAGGGTGCCCCTATTGACGAGGACATTCTTAGCAAGCTGACCGGCAAGGCTGCAGTTTATCTGCTTAGCGTTATCAAGGCTTAATCGTAGGCGGCCCAGTGCCGCCTATTCTTTTTTATGGACAGCATTATGGATCAAGACATTGTAGACAGGCTACGCATTCGTGCTAGTATACGGCGACAAATTCCTGGTCGCAAAAGTGTCCAGGAAAACAAGCCAGATAGGATTGCAGACTTGCTTGACGAGGCTGCTCAAGAGATAGAAGATTTGCGAAATCTTGTGCAACAGATGATGGGAGACGACGATGGCTAAACGAAAGCGCAGTGAGCTAGAAGACGAGCTGATGACAGATGCAAATATTGCTAGAGTCATCCGTCTACTAGAACCTGTGGAAGATGGTGTAAAACCTATCACCAAAAAAGACGCTTGTCAGATTTTGGGTATGAGCTACAACACTACTCGCCTTGGTACAATTATTCAGGAGTACAAAGACAAGCAAGCACGAGACAGAAAGTTTCGTGCTGAAAAACGTGGTAAACCACTTACCAACGATGAACTCACCTATATTATCAGCGAATACCTGGCCGGTGAGCCTATTGATGGTATTAGCAAGGGGATCTATCGTAGTCCAGGATTTGTAAAGCAGGTACTAGAAGACTACAGTGTACCAATTCGTGTAGCAGGACACAGCTACTTTAATCCACAACTAATACCTGAAGGCGCAGTGCGTGAACGATTTAAGGTAGGCGAAGTAGTATACAGCGCTAGATACGATACACTAGCAAATATCACTAGTGAAAAACTTGACCCTAAACATGGGTGGATTTACAGTATGTGGCTTCGTGGTAACTGGCAACAAAATGCGTATCAACCTGCGTATGAATTAGCCAGTCTAGAACACCTGCGTGCAGTTGGAGTAACAATATGAGCGAAGGTACGCTACACTACGAAAAAATGATTTATCACAATGAGGATAAGTACTATCAACTTATGCTTACTGTGTCGGAATTTCGTGACAAGTATTATATCAACATCCGCAAATACTTTCAAAGTTACGAAGGTGACTTTGTACCCAGCAAAGAGGGTGTTAGCATGGAAGCCAGTTTGGAGAACATCTATGCACTTTTAGACGGATTATTTGATATAGTTTCAAAAGGCGAGGCCGAAGAAATTATTGGCCGTTATGCTGAAAAAATTCACAGTTGATTTCAGTAACTTAAACCTGTATAATATATACTATGACTGAACTAGAACAATTCTTGAATAAAGCGGCCAGAGCATACTATGCAGGCCAACCGATCATTACTGATGAACAGTTTGATCGTCTTGCCGATAGCTGTGGCTACTCGGCTGTTGGCGCACGCAGTAGCGGCCCAACCGAGCGTCACTTATACCAAATGTATTCACTACAAAAGTATTATGAAGACGAGGGTAAGCGTCCACTGGGCGAGATTCAAGACTTGTGCATGACAGCTAAGTTAGATGGCGCTGCCATTTCACTGCTGTATGTGGACGGTCAGCTTGTGCGCGCACTTACTCGTGGTGATGGAGTAGAGGGTCAAATCATAACTGATAAGATTCTAGCGCACAAAGGTTTAGTGCCAAACAATATCAACTTACCAGGCGTTTATCAAATCACTGGCGAGATTGTGGCACCTAAACACATTGAAAATGCTCGTAACTATGCGGCAGGATCACTAAATCTTAAAGATGTAGAAGAATTCAAAACTAGAGCACTTAGCTTTTTTGCATATGGTGTTCAGCCTAGTTTAGAACTAAAGTATGATGGCGACTTACTGTCTCTACAGCGGCTTGGATTCGGAACAATTAATGAAACCGAGCTAGATAAAATTTACCCTTGCGATGGTATTGTGTTCCGTGTAAACTGTAACAAAACCTTTGTGGAAATGGGTTATACGGCAAAGCATCCCCGTGGTGCATATGCCAAAAAAGAACGCGCAGAGCACGTAGAGACTAAACTTATCGCTGTAGAGTGGCAGGTTGGCAAGTCGGGTAAAGTTACCCCTGTTGCTATACTAGAGCCAGTTATGATTGGCGATGCTTTAGTATCACGAGCAACTCTCAACAATCCTGGATTTATTGAGAGCCTGGGCTTGCAGATTGGGGATACAGTAGCCGTTATTCGTAGTGGCGAAATTATCCCTTGTATCCTGCACAAAGTTGACGCGTAAATTTTATTTTGCTAATGGGCAAACAAAATTTTAACTTGTCAACGAGCAGTTAATACTGTATAATTATATCTTAAATTGATAAAGCAACTATGAGAATCACGATACCAACTGAATGTCCTTGCTGTAGCTACAAATTAGAACTGGTCAACGATCAGCTCTACTGTCGCAACACAGCCTGTGGTGCTCAGCTTAGTAAGAAGGTTGAGCATTTCTGCAAAACCTTAGGTATTAAGGGTATGGGTTCTCGCACAATTGAAAAACTTGGTCTAGCAGATATTACAGAATTGTACTATTTAGAAGCAGACGAAGTTACCAGTCAACTTGGTAGCGAAAAAGTAGCCATAAAGCTACTGGATGAAATTGAAAAGAGTAAAGCAGCAGATTTAGCTACTATAATTAGTTCATTTTCAATCCCACTAGTTGGGCAGACTGCAAGTAAGAAATTGTGTGAAGTAGTAGCATCTGTAGACGAGATCAGTTTTGAGACTTGCAAGCAGGCTGGATTGGGCGATAAAGTTACCGAAAACTTGCTCACCTGGCTAGAAACTGATTTCCAAGAGATGAGAGAGTTCTTGCCTTTCTCGTTTCGTTCCGAAAAGTCTAGCGGTTCACACAGTACAGGAAAAACTGTGTGCATCACTGGTAAACTAAATTCTTATAAAACTAAAACCGAAGCATATAAAGCCCTGGAATCTATGGGATTCAAACCTGTAGAATCTGTAACTAAAACTACAGATTATTTAGTAGACGAAGAAGATAAAGGTAGCGCAAAACGCAAAAAAGCCGAGTCTCTCGGTATTACGATTATCACAAACTTAAATACTTTCTTGAAAGAAATTACAAATGACTGAAAAAACAAAGAAGTGGTCCGATTCCGCTGTTAACACATTGATGAGTGCTATTGGTGCTCAGCGTCCCGTAAGTGCTGACACTGTTGAGCGTGCTGCACAAGCATTGGGCGAAGATTTTACTGCCCGTAGCGTTGCAAGCAAGTTGCGTCAACTAGAAGTTGAAGTTGCTAGCATGGCTAAGGAAAAGACAAGCGCATTCACTGAAGATGAAGGTGCTAGCCTTGCCGAGTTTGTTATCAACAATAGCGGCAATCTGACATACAAGCAGATTGCTGAACAATTTGCAGGCGGTAAGTTTACCGCCAAGCAAATTCAGGGTAAGTTGCTTGCTCTTGAACTGACTGGTAGCGTTAAGCCTGCCGAGAAGGTTGAAGTTGCTCGTACTTATACCGATGCAGAAGAAGCCAAGTTCGTACAGATGGCTGAAGCCGGTAGCTTTATCGAAGATATTGCTAGCGCACTTAACAAGACTGTTGCCAGTGTTCGCGGTAAGGCATTGAGCCTGACTCGTAAGGGTCAAATCGCAAAGATCCCTGCACAGCGTGTTAGCCATGCTAAGGAACAGGTAGATCCTGTTACTGCTCTAGGCGATCGTATCCACGGCATGACTGTGGCTGAAATCGCTAAGGCTGTTGACAAGACTGAGCGTGGTCTTCGCACTCTGCTTACTCGTCGTGGCATCAAGGTTGCCGATTACGACGGGGCCGCTAAGAAGGCTAAGGCAGAAGCAAAAGCTGCCGCCTAATCTAGCAGGTAAAATACCTAAAGGTCGGGAGTTGACTAAAAGGCTCCCGGCCTTTTCTTTTTGCGGAGTCGAAGTATGAAAGTCACAATTACATACCACGACAACGAATCTTTTACCGTGGAGGAAGTTGTCAAACAAGCTGTTCACAATTATGGTAAAGCTGTTAGCGTAGATATTATGCCAGAGTCAATGATGGCATATGATCACATCTACTTTGGTCTACAGCAACTTATTACCCATGAACAACTTAGCATACTTTTTGAGCAAGGCGGTACATATCAACAAGATATAAAAAAGCTCAGAGAGCAGATACTATACAAAGTTACTGAAATTATAGACCAAGTTATTATTGACAATGAATCGAAAGTAGGGTAATCTTGGATACTTCAGCAGTAGTCTTAAATAAATTATTAACAGAGCGAAATCTAGAAATCTGGGCAAAGCTCAAGTTAGTATTCTTGGACGCTGCGTACTCTTCCCTTTATGGTGCCATTAACAAGTATTATGAAAAATACAATGGTATCCCATCGTTTGACGATCTAGAACTAACCTTAAGGGAGGGTCCGGCGTCAAAAACGTTAGCAACCCTTAAGTTAACCGAGGTTCCTGATGTTTCAGCAGAAGTTGCGCTAGACGCACTAATAGATCAATATACACAAAACGAAACAGTAAAATTACTAGATAAATTTGTAGACAAACTACCACTTTACGATACAAACGAAATAAAAGATAATTTAGCAAATATTGCGCTAACTATTGAAGAAAAAACTCATACTAGTGAAAAAGTTTTCACTATGGCTGACTTAATGATGTTTCAGCATCCTGATGATCTGGAGAAAGAACGTGTTTATTTGGGTCTTAATAATACTTTTGACGCTGTGTTGGGTGGCGTGGCTCGGCAAGAGCTCGTACTCATTGGGGGTCGGAGAGGCTCCGGAAAATCTATTACTAGTAGCAATATTTTTGTTAATCAATATGAGTCTGGTAACAGTAGTATTTACTTTAGTATTGAGATGACTGCGATAGAAGTTATGCATCGCAATTTATCTATATTGGCTAATGTAAATTTACAGAATTTAAAACAAAATAAATTAACTGATGATGAAATACTAAAAGTAGTTAGGGCTAGAGCAGGTATGTTTGATGGCTCTGATGACACTGTGCATAATTTTTTACGGCACAGAGATCGCTATAAGTTTGAAGAAGAATTAGTACGAAATCACACACTAAAAACAGATAATCAAATGATTATTGTGGACGACAGAGACCTTACCCTAAGCAGTATCGACTTGCACATTGGCAAAGCCAAGGCAAAGTTTGGTGATAAGTTAAAGGTAGTAGTGGTTGACTACATTAATCAAATTGTGTTAGAAGGACAGGATCAATATGATTGGAAACCACAGATTGAAGTGTCCAAAAAGCTTAAGAACCTCGCACGCAAATACGAAGTGGTTATGGTTTCACCGTATCAAATTGATGCAACAGGTGAAGCCCGATTTGCGAAGGGTATTCTTGATGCGGCCGATATTGCTCTTACAATGGAGGCCCATGACAAAGAGACAAATGCTGTTAGCTTTGAAACCACTAAAATTCGTGGAGGCAAAGAAATGGCATTCACGTGCCCTATCGACTGGGATACCTTACGGATTAGTCCGCAGTCCGTGGACAGACCCGCAGCTAAAGAACCAATTAAAAAGACTGGTAAAAAGAAAGAACAGCCAGACTTAAAACAAGACGACAGCAGTGCAGACCTACCACCATGGTGATTAAATGCTACCTTATAAACAAAAGAAACTAAAAGCCTTAGCCGAAGTAGAGTATCACGTTACCATGGCGCTTGCTAAAATGAATAAGTTTTCTGGTATGTACATAGGCGACCTACGAGATATTCGTGATATAGTAGGCATTAAACTAAAACTAGAGCAAGTGCAACGAAAAGTAGTGGCAGGACACAAGTGGGAAAAGCGTAAACATGAGCGATCCAGTACTAGAACTGATAAATAAAAACGGCCTGGGCTTTACTGTCTCGGGCCGCGACTACTTGATCAAATGCTTAAACCCCGAACACGAGGATAGCAATCCCAGCTTTCGTGTGGATAGAGTGTCTGGTGTTGCACACTGCTTTAGTTGTGGTTTTAAAACCAATATATTCAAGTTTTTTGGTGTATTTACTAATCCAGTACCCATCAGAATTGCAGCTCTAAAAGAGAAATTAGCAGAATTAAAAACTAGCGGTACTGGGCTGGATTTACCTAGTGGGCACACTCCGTACACCAAGCAGTTTCGTGGTATTAGCCCACAAACCTTGCGACACTTTGGTGCATTTTATACAAATCAAGTAGAAAAGTTACAAGATCGTATAGTTTTTCCCATTAAGGATATTACAGGCAAAATTGCAGTATTTGTCGCCAGGCACACACTTAGTAATGGAAATCCTAGGTACGTAAACTACCCTAGTGGTGTACGAATTCCGGTATTTCCCAGCCATCTTCCTAGTGGATATAAGTCTATGGTACTAGTGGAAGGCATATTCGATATGTTGAACTTGTATGACAATGGACTAGAAAATGTAGTGGCTGTGTTTGGTACAAATACACTACAGAACGAAACTAAAGCTAAGTTATTGCCTTTTAAAGCCCAAGGCATAACTCATATATATTTACTATTTGATGGTGACGAAGCGGGTCGTAAAGCATCACAGCAAGTAAAACCACTGATAGAACAAGAAGGCTTTATAGTAGAAGTTATTAACCTACCTGATGGTACAGACCCAGGTGAATTGGACAAAGAAGATATACGCAGCATTGCTGAGTATATTGATAAATAGTCTTGAATATTTAGCCAAGATACGCTATAATAAAGTATCGCAAAGGAACTAAACACATGAAAATCGCAGTAATTGACAAAGCACCAAATCGCACTAGGTATAGTGATTACTTTCAGTTCGAGTATGATCACTATCATATGAGTAGTAAGCCTATCACTAAACTACTCAAAAAAGATGTAGATTTAGAGGTAGACCTAGAGCCATACAACTATGTTATCTTGGTAGGTGCAGAAGCGGCCAAAGAATACGCTAAAATTACCTCAGTAACAAACTATGCTGGACAATTAGTTAATGATAAATTTATTCCTATCAGTAACCCTGCTATGTTGGCTTTTAAGCCGGAAGGCAAACCTGACTTCCAGCGAGCAGTTGATAAAATCCACAAGTATATCGAGGGGGTTTTGCGACCAACTGCTGAGGGAGACTATAAAGGGATTAGTGACACAGCGGAGGCAGCAGCTTTCTTGCAAGAAGTCATTGACAATGCGCAAGGTTATGTAGCACTAGATACAGAAACAACAGCACTATACCCTCGTGATGGATATGTGCTTGGACTGTCCATTAGTTATAAAACTAAGCATGGACGATACATTCTCACTGACTGTTTAGATGAAGAATGTATGGCTTTGTTGGAGCGAATTGTTGCTGACTTTAGCATAGTATTTCACAACATGAAGTTTGACTATAAGATGATTAAGTATCACTTAGGTTTAGAATTCAATCGTGACAAAGTACATGACACTATGGTTATGCACTATGTGCTTGATGAAGCAGATACACACGGACTAAAACAGCTGGCGCTGAAGTATACCGACTATGGTGACTACGACAGTGAACTTGACGATTTTAAGAAAGAATACTGTGCTAAAAATGGTATTCTACAGGATGACTTTACCTATGACCTTATTCCGTTCGATGTTATTAGCCGTTACGCTGCAATTGACACAGCCGTTACATACGATCTTTTCCAGAAATTCTGGCCTATCGTACAGAAAAACGATAAACTACTCTATGTATACAAGCAAATTCTAATTCCAGGTACATTATTCCTAATGGATATGGAAGAAGTGGGTATTCCCATTAGTCGTGAGCGAATGGAAGCAGCTAATCTATACTTGGACGAAGAAGTGCAGAAAGCAAAAGAGGCTATTTATGCTTTTGAAGAAGTTAAGCGGTTTGAGCAAGACACTGGTAAGATTTTTAATCCTAATAGTGTTATGCAGCTCCGTGTCGTCTTGTTCGATTATCTTGGTTTGGAACCTACTGGAAAAAAGACAGCAACAGGAGCAATCTCAACAGATGCAGAAGTCCTTGAGCAATTGAGCGAGTTGCACCCACTTCCAGCAGCAATTTTGAAAGTGAGACAACTTGGCAAGATTCAGAATACCTACATTCAAAAGATTCTACCAGAGCTTGATCGAGATAGTAGAATTCGTACCAATTTTAATCTTACTTTTACCACTAGCGGCCGTCTCAGTAGTTCTGGTAAGTTTAACGCTCAGCAAATTCCTCGCGACGATCCTATTATCAAAGGCTGCATCGAAGCTCCGCAGGGTTATAAAATCGTTTCACAAGACTTGACTACAGCAGAAATGTATTATGCAGCTGTGTTGAGTGGTGATAAGAATTTGCAAAAAGTATTCTCTAGTGGTGGCGACTTTCACAGTACAATTGCAAAAATGGTGTTTAACTTGCCTTGCGAAGTTGAGGACGTAAAGAAGCAGTATGGGGCTATGCGTCAAAGTGCTAAAGCTATCTCTTTTGGTATTCTCTACGGCAGTGGTGCTAATAAGGTATCGCAAACTGTTACCAAAGCTACTGGCGAAGAATATCCAGTCGAGCAAGCCCGTGACGATATTAAACAATATTTTAGCAGATTCAGCAAACTAAAACAGTGGTTAGATACTAGAAAAACATTTATTGAACAAAATGGCTACACATACTCATTCTTTGGCAGAAAGCGCAGATTACCTAATGTATTTAGCTCAGATAAAGGCATTGCAGCTCACGAAGTCCGTAGTGGAATCAATGCCGAAGTACAATCACTCGCAAGTGATGTTAACTTACTTGGAGCTATGCGAACAGCGGATGAGATTAAAACGCGTGGACTAGACGCAAATATCTTTATGTTAGTTCACGATTCTATTGTTGCACTAGTACGAGAAGATCAAGTCGAAGATTATTGCGAAATCCTAAAACGCAATACTCAGCACGACTGGGGTTGTAGTATTGCGGGTTCTCCTATTGGAGTAGATCAAGATATAGGGGATGACTACAGTTTTGGAAAATTCATTGAAACCTATTCTACTGCAGGAAATAAACTTTCCCGTATTTAGACTAGGAGAAAAAAGACCAACTACAGAAGCTGGAGTAACTTTCTATATGGCAGAATATAGCGATATGGATAGTGCAAAATACTCCAGTAACTATAGAATAGTTGATGACAAAAATATAAATAAGCCAACCATAGGATTAAGGCGACTAGCGCTAGCGCAAAAAGTTTCGCTATTTCCAATTGGTTCGGCCATTTATTTTTTAGCAGATTTAATAAAATTAGCAAAGAGTACAACCTGGTTTGTGGATAGCATGGGCCAGGTTTTTCAACATAAAAAATCCAAGCGCGCCAAGCTGACAACAAAGAAGATAAAACAAGTTTTACCTGCGACTACCTTAGGGTGTGTAATAGAAGTTGATGGTCTATCACAGCGATTCAAGTCTATGCAACCACCAAAAGAATTTGAAAAATATGCTGGATTGCTGGAGGTATCCGGCGGACACATATTATATGGATTTTATGAAACGCAGATAAAGGATAGTTGGAGACTAGTATAATGCCTAAAGCAATAATATCTAATAGAATATATATGGATGATCCTGGTAAAGATCATACCAAGCACGTAATGCGCACACTTACATATAAGATTCATAAGAATACTGGTAGTAAAAAGTTTGTAAGTGTAGAAACTATTAGAAACTATAAAAGTTTGATAAATGGCATTATAAGTATACCTCAAGGTAGATTTGATCTAATACCAGAACACTACGAAATAGTAGATAAAAGAGTATTAAATCCAGTACCATTTCCAAATCCAAAGTTTGATCTGCGAGAAGATCAGCAAGTAATCTACGATGGAATAACAGATACTTGCTTTATTAATGCACTAGTAGGTTGGGGCAAAACATTTACTGCCCTACATACAGCTAGAAAACTAGGGCAAAAAACACTTGTAATTACACATACAACTGCCCTGCGAGATCAATGGGTTGAAGAAGTAGAAACTTTATTTGGTATAGAACCAGGTATAGTTGGCAGCGGTAAATTTGACATCGAAGATCATGCTATTGTAGTAGGCAACATACAAACTATAGTTAAAAATTTAGATTCATTGTGTAAAGAGTTCGGAACTATAATACTAGACGAAGCACATCACTGCCCTGCAACAACTTTTGCCGGTACAGTTGATGCCTTTCACGCTAGATATAGAATTGCTCTTAGTGGTACTATGATTCGCAAAGATGGAAAACACATACTATTTCAAGATTATTTTGGACATACAGTATATAAACCACCACAATCTAATACTATAAATCCTACAGTGCACATAGTCAAAAGTGGACTGACATTAAAACCTGGCGCAACTTGGGTTGAGAAGATAAATGATTTAACCCAAAATGACAATTATAGAAAGTTTATTAGTGGTCTTGCTAATATTCATATTAGTGAAGGCCATAGTGTTCTTATTGTAGCAGATAGAGTAGAATTCTTAGAAAAGGTAAAAGAATATGTTGGAGAAACGTGTT
>VFQS010000997.1_pt1 | contig 27815 bp, 26 predicted proteins | sample 3512361 | NCBI WGS metagenome assembly VFQS01 (sample SAMN10412375, study PRJNA504923) | tailings metagenome | isolation source: Relicate 1 Philex TSF3 active mining | place: Philippines
GAACGAAGTCGGAAACACCGTTCTCCGCAGCTGCTTGGGCCGTGCGCAGTGTGCCAAGTACATTGTTCTTGATGCCCTCCGCCGGGTTGTGCTCGACCAGCGGCACATGCTTGTAGGCTGCAGCGTGATAGACGGTGTCCGGGTGCCAAGTTGCCATGATCTCGTGCATGCGATCGTTGTCTTGTACTGAGGCCAAAAGCGGCACCAGGACGATATCTCGACCGGCAAGCTTTTCTTCGAGTTCCTGGTGAATGCCGTAGAGGGCGAATTCACTCTGCTCGATAAGCAGCAATTTACTTGGACCGACGGAGAGGATCTGTCGACAGAGCTCGCTACCGATCGAACCACCAGCGCCCGTAACCATGACCACTTTGCTGCGCACATTCATCGCCAGAAGGATGTGATTGGGCATCACCGGTTCGCGCCCCAAAAGATCGTCAATGTCCAATTCACGCAGGTCGGAAACACTGACCTTTCCTTGTGCCAAATCTGTCACACTGGGCAGTGTGCGCACCGCGACCTGAGCACTGCGGATCTCATTCAGGACTTCGTTTCTGCGCTTGCGGCTCAGATTGGGCATAGCAAGCAAGACATCGCTAATTGTTAGCGTGAGCACCAGACTGGCCAAATCCGCAGGGTTGTAGATTGGCTGTCCATTCAGCACATGGCCGTGTAGACGATCATCGTCGTCGAGGAACCCGACAACTTGCATTTCATGGTTATTGGCCATGGCCGCAACCAACTGGCGTCCCGTCTGCCCGGCACCGTAGACGAGCACCTTGGGTCGGGAGGCGTGCTTGAGAATGCTCTGATACTGATCACCTAGCCAGATACGGGCTAGTGCTCGAGATGCGCCGATAAATAGGAGGAGAAGAATAGGCTGGATGATCCCAACGGTTCGGGGAACGTCTTGAATGCCAATTGCGGTGAATATGGATGCATAAAGCAGACCATATATTGCTATTGCCCTTGCAACGGCCAAGAGGGCAGGCCAGCCGCTGTAACGAAAAATGGCTCGATACAGCCCTGATGCAATAAAGATTGGCAATGCGATGCCAATGGCAGCACCAGTGGCCCATAAAGCGTTGCCTGACAGCGCCACAAACTCACCCAGCCGCAGATAGTAGGCAAGCCAAACGCTTAAGATGCATAGGCCTGCATCTACAGTAGTCACTACGAAACGCTTTGCCCATCGTGGCAATGCCAGCATAGGGAGCGCAAAGGGCTGCAAATTCATGTGTTCTCCTGTACTTGTTCGGTCTAGTGGGAAACCCCGTCCCGGCGTAAGACCTTTAACAAAGTCATCCACAATATCCCGAGGTCAAAGACGAACGAGTGCCTTTGCAGGTATTCAATGTCCAGTTTGACCTTGTCGGGAATCGGCAATTCGTCCCTGCCGTTAATCTGTGCCCAACCCGTAAGGCCTGGCAGCAGTTCGTGCACGCCTGCATCCGTACGCAGAGCGATGAGGTCGTCTTGGTTAAAGAGTGCTGGCCGGGGGCCCACAAAGCTCATGTCGCCTTTGAGGATGCTCCATAGCTGAGGTAATTCATCGAGACTTGTCTTACGCAAAAAAGAACCAATGGGTGTCAGCCACTGGTCGGGGTTCTGCAGGAGATGTGTGGCGACCGCAGGCGTGTCGATCCGCATGCTGCGGAATTTTGGCATTCTGAAAATCTTGTTGTGTCGTCCAACGCGTTCGCTCCAATACAGAACCGGGCCTGGCGAAGTGAGTCGAACCAAAACTGCCACAAACACAATCAATGGCAATAGCAATGGCATCGCTAGCAGAGCAAGCACGAGGTCAAAAGATTTTTTTATTTCCATTTCATGCAGCGATGGAAGCCGTCGCTCGTACGATTTGTCAAATTGCGTCTCGATTGAACTGGCTCAAATGGCCCCAAGACGACTGGCAAGAATGCCAAGCCATTCATGCAATGCACGACTGCTGGCTGCAAGCGCACTTGCGCTTGGAAGAAATGCCAAAGCATCAACGGACGATCGTGAAAACCCCATAGGAGCGGGAACAACCTCAAAACCCACCGCTTCGAAGTTTGCAACTGCTCGAGGCAGGTGCCAGGCGTGACTCACTAGAGCGATTCGTTTGACTCCGTGCTCTTTTAAAAGGAAGGCAGACAGGCGCGCACTACTTGACGTATCCATGGACTGCCCTTCAGTCCACTGAATTTGGCTACCGAACTCGTCTTCTGCACTTTTGCGCATGGCTACGGCCTCTGCAACACCGCCCTCAGGGGCGCCACCTGTGGCCAGAATGGGCAGGCCACTAAGCTTGCTCAAATAAAGCGCATAACGGAGTCTCTCGAGTGATACGAAACCAATGGTGTCACCTCCATACTCCGGGGCATCACGATAGACTCCACCACCGAGCACAACGATGGCTTGGCATTTAGCTAACTGGCTGGAGTCGATCGGCGGGAACTTTTGCAAACCACTAATCAAAAAACCGGCCATCCATGGTGTCGACAAGATCACTAATGCGGTCAGAGACGCGCCTACAAGAACCCGCCCGAGAATTCGGCGGTAACGCGCAAGCGCCAGTCCAGCAACAATAAGGATGATTGGGCCTAAAGGTGGCAAGACCACGCTCAAGATGAACTTCTTCAAGAAGAACACACAACTCTTTCAGAAGTTTTCATCGCAGTATTCGATTTGCCCAGAACCACCCACTGCAGTCGAGCCATCAATCCAAGCAAAACAACCCCGGAAATTAAAACCGCTTCGCTCCCTGATAGCAGGCCAAAGCAAACAGCAACCCACGACAACCAACTAGCCGCGGCGATAAATATCTCTGGCAAAGACAACCCAATGCGCCGACGAACCCCTGCAAGCGCAACCGTTAGGGAGGCCGCTCCACCCAAAAGTGCGCCAATCGCCACACCCAAAACACCAATTTTTGGTACCAGCAAGAAATTGATCAAAAAATTGACAGCGAACGCCAAGACTGACGAATACATAACCCGAGCAGAAAGCCCCGCCGCAACAGCTAACTTGTTCGCCAAAACCCCAACAATAACCACCGGAATCTGCATCAATCCGATCTTCGCAATTAAAGCTAAATCTCTGACTTCGTTTATCGAGAGCCCCTTGCCGAGCAAAATAGCTACCAGTGGTTCCGCAAAGAGAAAACCCCCAAGCATCAACACCCCGCCCAACCAGACTCCGATTGCAATGAGAAGGTTGGCATCGCTGCGGACGTGCCCCCCCCCCGCCGAGGAAATCAGATCCGCCATTCGTGGTAAGACCACCGCTGTGGCACCTACGCTCGCCAAACCCGAAAACAGAACCACAATTTTTGAGGCAAAAGCCCATGTCGCGCCCATGCCTGTACTCACTGAAGTCGCAAAGGCATAGTTCATTGGAATCAGTGCCGCTGGCAATATGGCCGCAGCAACCAATGGCCAATAGATACGGCGGACGCCTTGTGTCGCTGCAAACAGAGAACTGCCGGGCACAAGCAACAGCCCGCTCGCACGCAATTGCCAGAACACAAAAAGGGCATTCATCAGCGTTCCAAAAAGCATGCCGCCAATACAGGCAGCCATAATTTGTCCGCTCGGCGCAAGCACCAACGCTGCAAGGGTGACGACGGGCACGACAAATTGACCGAGCATAGAAGCACGCGGTTTGCGAAGTGAATTTAGCGCTGCATTGCCAACCACCGTCCAGGCAGACAACGTAATGATCGGAGCGAACCAACGCGCCAGGGTAACGGTCAAATCTTGCGTTTCCTCAGTTGCGCTACTGAGTACCAAGGAAACAATCCAGGGGGCACTCGCCAATACGAAACACGTCGCGCCGAAAAGTAGCGCCAAGGCCAGGCTTAGTGCACCCCTCAATAAACATGCATCGCCTCCGTGTGAACCTTTCCTTGCCGAAACGAATGGCAGCACTAAGGCATCGCCCAAAGGCATTGCGAGGCTACTGACAAAGAACATGGGGATCATTGCAGCAGCAAAAAAGGCGTCCAAGTCCCCACCGAGCCCCAATTGACCAGTTAGTAAAAGATCTCGTGCAAAGAAACCTAAATAGCAGGCCAGCGTTATCAACATGACGACCGCGCCCTGTCCTGACAGGCGGTCAGACGTCGTAAGAGCATTCGCTCTCTGTTCTGGAAACCTATCATTTGCCGCAATCGCTGAAGCCGAGACGGGGCGCCGGCTGAATCGCTGCAGCAACAGACTCACCCAGCCAATACATCCGACCAGCATAAAAAATTGCCACAAACCGAAACGTTGTCGGTAAAGCGTGCCTACATTAGGGTGAATGTAGGCCAGCATGGTAATCAGGACTGCGCAAAATACTGCGCCAGCAAGCAGCTTGCGGGAACGGTAGCGAGCGACTGAAAAAATTGCGCCAAGACACGCCAAATACCAAGCCGCAGTTTCAATTGCACCGATAAGGCGCGGCAACGTCACGCGCTCACCCCAAGTGTCCGGGAATGGAGAGAACAATCCAACAAACAGTGCTCTTGGCATGTAAGCCAGCGCAGCCCAAGCCGTATTCGGCAGCCGATCGCCATCTATTTCCGAACCCGCCCCAACCGACCGCCCAAATAAAACGAAATGTGCCCGCAGTTCAGAGGCCCGTCGCAAAGTTTTTTCTAATATTGGCGACATCCCTTCAGTTTCTTTCCAAAGGAATTTTTCAGATGTCGATGCATATGCACCAACATTGATCCCTTCCGAATTGCCTCCGTATACACCTTCTGCTACGCCATATCTCACAAAAACAGCAGCCATCAAAGCAAGTACGACAACGAACGCCAGGCGAATTGCAGCAACTTTCGCCCTGCTTCGCCAAATCGACGAAATCAGAAACGATGCCAACAAACCAAGTACCACCACCACTACAAAATATGGCCTGACCAACCCTAATAGCACTGCTCCAAGTAACGCCGCAAGAAAAACTCTAATGGTGTCGCGCACTTCGACAAAGTACCGGTCATCGTGAATTGCTAGCCAAGCATCAAGCACCAACAGCAACCCGACAATTGCAAATGCATCTTTGTGGTTTTGCCCATACCACTGCAAAGCGGACGGAAAAACCAAGAAACAGATTGCGGCCAACAACCCGCCAAGCTTGCCTACGTCACCATCTACGAGTCGCGCGCCAATCCGGTAAATCAGTAGTGCCCCGGTAGCATGAGCAGCTGCATTGAAAGGAATGAACCACGCTGGATCTGGGCCCAACAAAGCATATAACAGGGAGAGCAGACCGACATTGGCTGAAGCTCCTTGCGGGTATATGTGCCACTCTGACCACCCACTAGCTTGAATTCGTTGTGCGATCTCCACTGCCATGTTGTGAAACACGATCGCATCATTCATTAACAATCCATGACCGGCATGCATTTCTGGCCACAACGGCAGGATCGCCTTCTGTAGCAGCAATGCCATGAAACATGCGTACGCAAATGACAACGACCAAAAAATTCGCCCCGTGGGAAAGGCATAGCCCTCCGCCATAGAGCCCATCACTTCAAGTCTATTGCTCACGCTCACGCAGACTCCTTGAGTACTGAGCCATAAAAAGCCAACCAAGCTGCAGAAACAGCCGAACTGGAAAAGCCTTCAACGGCACGCCGACGTGCCGCCTCGCCCAAGTTGCGCGACATGTCCGGATCAGAACCCAGGCGCTCCATCGCTTGTGCAAGTTCTTCGATATTTCCCTTGGCGACAAAGCACCCCGTATGGTTTTCGATGATGGCATCAACCACCCCGTCAATCCGATACGCGATGGTTGGGATACCGCAGGCAGCCGCCTCGATGACAACCGATCCAAAGCCCTCGCGGTAACTCGGTAGGACGAAGACATCGGCTGCAGCCATGTAACACTCCGGTGTGGGCGTCGGGCCGAACCAGCGGATGCGCGCCCCTAGTCGCTCGCCCTCGGCCTGCACGGTGGCCTGTAAACCCTCCTCGTCGGGACCGACCATCCACAATTCCCACTGCCCATGCTTGGCATTGAGCGTAGCGAAGGCTTCGACCAGATCAAAGACCCCCTTGTCACGCACCAGGCGGCCGACGAAGAGGAAGACCGGGACCGCATCGGCAACGCCGGTTTCAGTGCGCAGCGCGGCACGCGCCGCCGAGTCGGGCCGAAAGCGCGCCAGATCGACGCCGGCCACCGACCCCTGACCGAGTACGCTCACGCCACCGAACCGCACCACGCCTTCCGCTTCTAGAAAACGGCACTGCGAGGCGCTGTCGGCAAACACCCTACTAGCACACATCGCGATCAACCAGTCGATGCCCTTGAGCACAGAGCGCCCGATGCCCGTCTTGGTCGCCCACACCTGGCCGGTGAAGGTATGAAACCGCCATGGTACGCCAGTCAGCCAGCCAGCCAGCATGGCCAGCAAGCCAGCCTTGGGCGTCAGGCTATGCACCGTCGCCGGCCGGACTTCCCGAAAGCAGCACAGTAGCTCGAACAACGCGCGCAGATCCTGCCAGGGCGCGATCTTGCGCGCGATGTCGATATGGCGGACGCGCACCGCACACGCCACATCGTCGACCAAGGGATACGCCGTGGTATTGACGCACAACGTCACCTCATGAGTTTTGGCCAAAGCGAGTAAATGGGTGCGCAAAAAGGCGTTGACCGCAAAAGGCGTGGTGGCAACGAAGACCAGCGATTGCTTCATGATCGAAGCTTCAGGCGCCCTTGCGCGCCACCAGCCAGTTCACGGCCTGGCGCAAGCCCGGCAGTGCAGCCCATTCCCACTCGCCGAGACATTCGACCAAACTGGCGCCGGTCCCATGCTTGAAATCAAACACGCCCTTGTTGCCGACCGGATCGACACCGCTGAGATCGTAGTCGCGCAAACCCAGCCGGCTGCAGTGCTCGAGTAGAGCCCATAGGGTCGCGTGCGAGGCATACACCTTGCGCGCCTCGCCGCCGGCCACCGCGAGCAGATCCATCGCCGTCGCCCCGCATAGGCCGGCCGCACGGATCGCCAGCAAGCGCCCTTCGGCGTCCAGGCAACGGTAGACGACCACGTGCTCCCGGCATTGCGTAAAGATCGCCGCCAACTCAGCCGCGCTATGCTGTTCCGGCAGGGATTTCAAACTTTCCATCTCGCGATAGAGCGCCGAAATCGTAGCGAGATCGGGATTTTCCCAGTGCTCGATCTTCAGGCCGTAGCGCCCGGAACGCTTCAGATTGTGGCGCCAGTTGCCGCTGGTCCGCTTCATACGCTCGGCTTCGTCGCCAGCCAGTGCATAGGACATGGTCAGGCCACTGCTCATGGCCACCCTCGGACGCTGCCAATTGGTACCGGACAGGAATGCAGCTTCATTTTCCTGATCAGCCCGCAGCAAACTGATCCGGCAATAAATGAATTTGGTACCGAGCGCGCTGCCGAGCGCCGCGCGGAATTCGTCATCGAGCACTTCGCTGGCGCCGAGTGGCCCGCCGGGCACCCAGCACACCGCCAGCCCAAGCTTGCGTTTCACCAGCACGCTGGCCGCTGCAATGACTTGTCCGCCACGCCGTGCCAGCAGGCGCAGGGGCTGCCAACCAGCCACCCGGCGCACTTCGCCCCAGCCGTAAGTCTGGTAAAAACCACCGGAGAGGGCGGCCACATGCCCGTCCCAATCATCCGCCAGACCCCGATATTGTTCCCAAGTCACCATAAGAAATTGACCAAAAATACGTTGCGATAATGCGCCGGCGCCTTATCGACGATCTCCGTCGGCAGGTCGGGCCAGCTCACCAGATCGAAGCCAAGGCTGACGGCATGACGCCGCATGCCGGCCAGCGCAGCACCGTCCCCGCGAAAAGCATAGGCATACGGCGCACAATTTTTTGGCAGGGCGGTGAAGACAGGCAACGCACCCACGTGCTCGCCGACTGCCGCACAGCGGACATAGGCCGCACGCCGCCGTTCGATCTCCGTCATGGCCCCACACTCGGCAAGTGCAGGCAACAGGCCGGCCCACGGATTTGCCGCCGCCGGCAGCGTCTGCTCCGACTCCGGATCGGCGACCGGAATGTCGCTACCCGTCCGCCATTTGCGGACCGTCCTCGCCAGGCCGGTCGACAGCCGATACGCCCACTCGCCCACCAACGGCAAGCCCCGCAGGCGTGCCTTGGTCAGCTGCGCCAGATTGACCCCAGTGCCATCGAATGCTACTTGCGCCGGCAGCTCGCGGGCAGCGTACTCGGGACCCACCCAAAGCGCTCCGCCATCTGGAATCCGCAAGGTCTTGCGCAAACTGAAAACACCGTGGCCGGTACGACAGCCCAGCCACTGTCCCGCCGGATCCCGGCTCAGATAACCGTGGGCATTGTCCTCGATGACGACGGCGCCGCTCCGCTCGGCATAGGCCTGGAATGGTGCTAGATCCTGAGGAAAGCCGAAGAAATCCACCGCCAGCACGACATCGGCCACCGGCCAGTCTGCCGAGGCAGTCGCCGGCGTCATATCGGGGGCAATCGGGTACCAGCAAGGAACCGCCCCCAACAGATGCAACGGTGCCAGCAGATCGCGGCACAGGTACTCTGGCAGCAGGACACGGCTACCCTGCCGCACACCAGCAAGGCGTAGCGCCTCAACCAAAGCATGGCGCGCTAGGCTGTAATAGCGAACCTGTCCCGCGCCGACGAATGCCGGCTGCCAGACTTCAACGGTCGACATGCCGTTTACCCCAAAAACTGATCTTGGCGGCCAACCTGACCCCCATCCCTTGCACGATCCCCAGCCATTTGGCGGTATCGAGCGCAGCCGCCAGCGGTAGCGCAATGCACGCTGCCCCCGGTTGACGCCCCCACCACGGCCGATCGAAGCTGCGCCGGGTCGGATCGATCACCCCACGCAACAGCAGATAGGCGGCAAACACGGCGGCGCCGACACGGCCTCCCGCGACAGCCAGCGCATAGAGGAGCGGCAAGCCCAACAGGTAAACTGCCTGCTGCCCGGTTCGCACTCCGGCAAGCACGCAATGCAATTCGGTCACCCGCCACTTGCGCAGCGCCTGGTGCCAACCCGTCGGAAAATGTGCGTAACTGACCCGCGCCGCCTGACAAACTTCCCGCGCGCCATAACGCGCCTGCAGGGCAGCCATCCAGACCAGATCCTCGCCCGCCCGCAAATGCGCTGGAAATTCGCCGATCTCGGTGAACACCCGACGGTCGAATAGGGAAGCAGGAATCACCGGGTGTACCGCCCCATGGCCATAGGACAGGGCACAAGCCGCCTTGGCGAACGGCGCCTGTGCCGAAAAATGGCAGACGCCGAACACTGCAGGAACTTTCGTTGCCAGCGCATGCCGGCACAGTTGCTCCAGCCAGTCGCCGGCCGGCGTGATACCGCCGTCGATAAAGGCGATCCAGTCGTTGCGTGCAGCGCGCACCCCGGCATTGCGCCCGGCACCGGGCATGGCGCCAGACTGCAAGAGAACACTGCAACTCCCGTGCTCCCAGCCTTCATCGCGCCACCAGGCCTTAATCAGTGCCGGACTGCCATCGATCGAGCCCGCATCGGAAAAAATGATCTCATCCGGGCGATGGCTCTGCGCCTTGAGCGCCTGCAACAACTCAGGTAGCGATTTGGCTTCGTTTAGGATCGGAATGACCAGGCTGACCGGAAAATTCAGAGACATGCCGGATCCTGCGTACGCCAGCGATACCAGTCCCAATCGCCATGCAATTTCTGGGCGAAGACGCGCGCGCTGTCAAAGGACACGATTTCGGTCCGCGCCAGCAGCAGCGGATCGCGCTCAAGTGAATTGATTCCGGCCAGACTGCACGCACCCAGTTGATAACCCGCTGCCAGCGCGGCATCCCGGACGCGACGATTCGCCGCACCATATGGGTAGGCCAATGTCCGAACCTCACGACCCAGCACATCCTCAAGATAGTGCCGACTCGATGTCAGCTCGTTGCGCAAGGTCGCCTGATCGCACTGCGTCAGGGCCACATGATTGGCACCATGGGCACCGATTTGTGCCCTAGGCAGCGCAGCCAGGGCGCGCAGGGAATCAGGAGACAGGAATCCCGTCTTGCCGAGACGTACGAATTCGGAAGTGACGAAGACTGTAAACGGCAAACCCAGCTCGCCAAGAATCGGCGCCGCCACCTCCAGATTATCGAGGTAGCCGTCATCGAAGGTAATCGCCACCCGGCACCCCGCACCGCTCAATGCGGCGGCATCAAAATCGACAACCCGCCCCTGCTGCCATCCGGCCAGCAACGCCATGTGCTGCCGAAAGCGTTCCGGCGACAGCGAAAACAGTCCCAACGTATCGCCGAGAGCCGGCGCCCCAATGGCATGGTACATCAGCACGCGCAAGCCGTCGGCAGGCGGACGCAACCAAGAAACACCGGCAACCGTCTCCGAAATCGTACGGGCCAGAAAACGACGCAATTTCATCATGTCGGCCGTTCAGGGCCGCCGGCCTAGAGCATTGAGCAGCATGGCGGCGTAAAAGCGTGGCACCCAGGGGTAACGCAGTACCGCCTTGAAGAAGTGCGGCCAGGCTTGCCGATGCTGGCCGCTATCCTGCAAGCCACGCGCCCCGCTGTACAGAATCACCGCTTCGCGCCGGCGCAAGCGCCCTGCCGAGGTTCGTCCTCCCAGAGCCGACCGGTGATGCTCGAAGACGGCCATTACTGCTTGCATGTTGCGCAAAGCGGCCCGGCTCTGATTGCCCTCGTGGATCAGGTATTCGCCCAGCACCTCGTCCACAAAGCCAACCCTGGCACCATCTCGGGCCAACTTGAGCCACAACTCGTAATCCTCGGCGGTGACAAATTCCGGCTGGAGGCTGAAGTCACCGGCCCGCTCCAGCCATTCGCGGCGTACCACCACGGCCGACGTGGAAATACAGTTACCGTCCAGTAGCAGGCTTTCGTAAGTGGCCCGCGCCTCAGGACCGTAGTGCACCGTACGCCGCCGTTCGCCGGGGCCGACCCAGATTTCGGCATGGCACACCAGGTCGTAGCCCTGTGCCAGCTTGTCCATGCAACGCTGAAGTTTTTCGGGATACCAGAAATCGTCTGAATCGAGAAAGGCAACGAACGGCGCCTGTGTCAGCGACAAACCGTGATTGCGCGCAGCAGCAATGATGCCGTGATTAGCAAAATTGACCATCCGGATACGCGAATCGTCGTAGGACTCGACGACAGCGATGGTGTCGTCTTCAGAAAAATTATTGACAACAATCGCCTCCCAGTCACAGAAGGTTTGGGCACGGATCGAGTCAAGCGCCGTACGCAAAAAATGGGCGTGGTTGTAGGTCGGGATGACAATGGAGAGGCTGGGATGGTGCACGTTCTGGATCACTTTCCAAAGGCTCGCAGGCACAGCTGCAGTGTGTCGTCGATTTCACGGTCGACCTGCCCGGTGAGCGTAAATCCTGTCGCGGCCAGCTTGTCGCAACGGTAGTTCAATACGGGAGGCGGAACACCATCGCCAGCCGGCCGCACAATGGCAATGTCACGCCCGGTCAGCGCCCGCCAGCGCGCCGCAATCCGCTCGGTCATTTCGAGAATCGACATGGCCTTACCGCCGCCGAGGTTAAACAAGCCATCGGCAAGTTGCCCGGCATCGAGCTGAAGCAGGTGATTAACCGCCCGGGCCACGTCGGCCAGCGTGATGAAATCGCGCAACTGCGAGCCGGCACTGTTCAGACGCAGTTCGCCGCTGATCGCCGCCTGACGACACAGATCGTTGACCAGCAAGGTCCAGCGGTCGACATCCGGCGTCACCGGTGCGCCAAAGCCGTTCGACAAGCGAATGACCACGCCTTCGATCTGCTTGCGGTCATGCGCTGCCAACACAAAATCCTCGGCCACCTTGTGTGTAATGGCATAGGGGTGAACCGGTCTCGGCAAGCTTGTTTCGTCAATACTTCCCTGCAACGGGGCGCCATAGACATGCGCCGTCGAAAAATAGACGAAGCGCCGGACACCGGCTGCCTTAGCTGCTTCCAGCAAGCGCAGACTGGCCAGCCCGTTCATTTCCAGGGCGCCGACCGGATCCCTGGTCGATTCGACCTCGTTCATTGCAGCAAGATGAATGATGCAATCGACGCCCCGGCAAGCCTCGGTCAGCGCCTCGGTCGACGCCCAGTCCAGCATCACCATCGACATCCCGGGTAACCAGTCAGGCGCCGCCGCTCCCGGACGCCGCGTGCCGCAGCGCACCTGATGCCCGACCGCAACCAACGCGCACGCCAAACGCCCACCCAGATACCCCAGGCCGCCGGTCAGCAACACCGAATAGCTCATCGATGCTTGATCGCCCAATCGTACGGAATAGATGGATCGAAGGGATCCTTACGCTCAATCTCGGTCGGATCATGCGGAATGCTTGCACAATTCGCAACCAAGGCAGTTTCCGTACCGATCCCCTTAAATCCATTCCAAACCAGAGGAGGGACTGTCACCAAACAATAGCTGTCAGGACCAATGAACAATTCCTGTACTTGGCCAACAGTAGGACTCGCAGGTCTATCATCGTAGAGAACAAATTTAATCTGCCCATGAGGCACCGCGTAGTTCAACACCATTTTGTGATGTACATGCCATCCTTTAATTGCGCCTGGGTGAACAGTTGAAAAATAGATTTCCCCGAAACCGGAAAAGTGCTGAGCATCTTGACGCAACATGTGCATCACCTTGCCGCGCTCATCGACGATTTGCCGCAGCGGCGTAATTACGACTCCATCAATCATAGCTGGCCTCCGTAGTAAGCCGAGATCTGGGCCCGCGACACCGCCTCTGCCGACTTGCCCTGCACGAGCACCTCACGATACCAGCCGCTAGTGGCCGACAATGTCTGGTCAAAATTCCAGCGCGTATCCCACTGCAGCAACTGGCGCGCCTTGTCGCTGTTCAACTGGAGTAAATGCGCCTCATGCGGCTTGTCGCGCGGATCATCGACGACGACCGAACCGGTCTCGAACTGACTGGCAATCGCGTTGGCCACATCCAGCACGGTACGCACATCGCCGACATGCGGGCCGAAATTCCAGGCACCGTCGTAGACATGACCTCTCTCAAGTAGCCGCGCCCCCAGTTTCAGGTAACCGGACAGCGGCTCCAGCACATGCTGCCATGGCCGCGTCGCACGCGGACTGCGAATGGTGATCGGCTTGCCCGCCTGCAGGGCGCGCACGCAATCCGGCACGATGCGATCTGCCGCCCAATCACCGCCGCCGATGACATTGCCGGCGCGCGCGGTAGCGGCCCCGAAGTCCGGGCGATTAGTAAAGAAGGAGCGCAGATAGGACGAAAACACCAGCTCGGCCGCCCCTTTGGACGCGCTGTAGGGGTCATGCCCGCCCATCGCATCGGTTTCACGGTAACCCCAGATCCACTCGAGATTTTCGTAGCATTTGTCGGAAGTAATGAAAACCAACGCACGCACGGTGTCGCATTGGCGAACGGCTTCAAGCAAGTTCACGCCACCGCCAACATTCACGTCAAAAGTTATCTTCGGATCGTCGTAGGATGCCCGTACAAGGGCCTGCGCCGCGAGATGGAAAACGATCTCCGGTTGAAAGGCAGCGACTTCAGCGAGTAGCCGATCGCCATCGCGAATATCGGCACAGACGTGATGGATCGACTTCTCCAGTCCGAGGCGATCAAAGTGGCTGCCCTCATAATCGGGAGACAATGCGTAGCCCATCACATCTGCTCCCAGCGAACGTAGTAGTAGCGTCAGCCACGAGCCCTTGAAGCCGGTGTGACCAGTGACCAGGACGCGTTTTGCGCGAAAAATGCCAAGCTCGGAATCTCTTACCAACGCACCCAAGGCGCCCTCCCTTCATCGTAAAGTGAATTTAGCAGCTGAAATTCGCGACTGGTATCCATCGGCTGCCAGAAACCATCATGCTCGAAAACCATCAATTGCTGATCACCGACCAGACTGCGCATCGGTTGCTGCTCGAATACGAGGCCTTCGTCATCGTTCAGGTAATCAAACACATTGGGCGTTGCGACAAAGAACCCGCCAGAAATCCGGCCACCTGTTGCCTGCGGCTTTTCGTTGAACTCTGTGATCACCCCTTCGGCATGCACCAGCTCACCGAAACGGCCCGGCGGACGCACCCCGGTCACCGTCAGAGTACGGCCATGTCCACGATGGAAGGCCTGCAGTCGGCTTAAATCGATATCGCCCACCCCATCACCGTAGGTCAGCATGAAGTCGTCGTCGCCGACATATTTCTGGATGCGCTTGATGCGCGCGCCGGTCATAGCCTCCAACCCGGTATCGGCCAGCGTCACACGCCAATCCGACTCCTCGTGGTCGTTATGGAAGGTCAGGGTATCCTTGCGCCCCAGCTCAATAGTGAAATCCTTGGTGTGCGCCTCGTAATTGAGGAAGAAGTCCTTGATCACCGAACTTTTATACCCCAAACAGAGGACGAAATCGCGATGCCCGAAGCTCGCGTAATACTTCATGATGTGCCACAGGATCGGAAAACGCCCAATCGGGATCATTGGCTTAGGAATGTTATCGGCAACATCGCGGATACGTGTGCCGTAACCGCCACAGAGAATCACAACTTTCATAGATTACCTAGTTAACGAATTAAAAATGTTTTCACAGTGAGCACAGATGTCGCCACGCAGGCACTATCCTTCAGTCCCGCACCTGGCTAAGCCTTTTCGAGAAGACTGAAATACTCAGCAGCCATTCGCGAGGCAGTGAACTGTTGCCGATAACGCTGCACGCCAGCCGCACCCATTTGCTCGCGCAGCCCCTCATCTCGCAGCAGCGTGATGATCCGTTCGGCCAGCGCTCCTACGTCATGGCGCGCGATGACGTAGCCACTGCCTCCGTTGTCAACGACTTCAGGTAATCCACCTACATCGGTGACGACGACGGGGCAGGCGCATGCCATCGCTTCGACGACGGTGTAACCGAAGGACTCTTGCCCCTGCGAGGGAAGCACTAGCACTTCCGCCTGCGTCATTAGCGAGCCGAGGTCGCGACGATGGCCCTGCAGGACGATCCGTTCTGCAACACTTGACATCTCGCGTAGGCGGCGCACCGCATCGATCTCGGCAGGACTGCCGTCGCCGCAGATGAGCAGAGTCGCCTGCGGCACGTGTCGGACAATCTGCTCCATCGCGCGAATCATGAAAGCATGCCCCTTGCGGGCTTCGTAGACGGCAGGCATAAGGATCAGGCGAGCTTCGGCGGACAGCGCCGGTTCGCTCCCCGACACCGTGCCGGGCATGGTGTCGATCGGCGCAATGCCGTTGTGGATGAAGGCCCGCTCGGTGACCGCCAGCGGCGAGCGTGCTGCGAGAGTCGCCATGCACGCCCGCGACACGGTGACGAAGCCTGCCGCAGCCTGCGACACGAATCGATCAATCAATAGCTCCTTTAGTCGGCGCAATGGCTGATCGGAGTATGGCAACACAAGGTTGTGAAAATTGTGCCACGCGCGGCGGCGCCCGGGCGCACTTCGCTGCCATGCGATGGTGGCCGCAAGACAGGCGTCGCCGCCCGGATACCCGCCATTGATCACCATTAAACGATCCGCATCGAATTTTTTAAACAGCTGGCCGGTTTTAAATACCAGATAAGGGAATCCCAGTAGCCAGAACAGCGCGCGGAACAAGATTTGGAGAAATGCGGGGACTCGCACAAGCCGATCGCTAATATCCTGCGCAATCAAGAAATCGTAGGGGACAACCTCTGCCCGACCAGCCAAGCCTTCTCTGAGAGCGGCAAGCCCCGGATGCGAGCGATTGCAGAACAGGATGATTTCATCTTGACCCGGCCAGTTGGTGACGAGATTCAAGATAAAGGTATCGAGTCCGCCACGCTTTATGTTCTGAGTAAAAAAAGCGGTCTTCAAGCGAAGCTCACTTCCAGCAGCAGGTGATGATAGATGCCATCCTCTTGATTTGGCGCCTTGCATAGCAAAGGCGCGAGTACGGGTACCAGTGTACGCAGAAGACGATTCACAATCCTTCCGGGTATGCCGAGGCGGTTAGATTCGCCATTCGCAACTCCACGCTCCAGAAAGAGTGCCAACAGTGTGTAGAAAACATTGCCCGCCTTAATGAGCCTGACAATTTCCCCCTGCTGGCGCCCGATCAGTTCGCGCATACCAAATACCGTATAGCGTGCGAAATCGTAGGGTGTCTCGTGTTCTCGATAGATAAAAGGGGCACTGATGAACAGGCGCCCGTTGGGAGCCAGCAAACGCCGTATCTCCCCGAGAACAAAATCCGGGTCAGGGACATGTTCGAGGACATCAAGAAGCAGAGCGGCATCAAAAGAGGCAGCATCAACCGCCAAGCACTCGCCAGGAACGAGCAAATGCTCAATATCGCCGGCCAGATTCTGACTTACATCGGCAGTGACATAACGATCACAGGAAATGTACTGGCGGTACGGCGAATTGCCGGCGCCATAGTCAAGCACACGCCCAAGGTGTTGCGAGGGAAGAAATGCCGCAATCTGCCGTTGCATGATGCCATCGAAATCCACCCCACGCTGTGCGGGAGATACCAAACGCTGCTTCTCATATCCGGCAGCATCTTTGTCAAACAGCCGGCCGCTGAATCGATCTGGATCACTCACCGCGTTATCCCCGCCCTGTCCCTCGCTCATTTTTTTAACCCCTGATGCTCAACCACATCATTCCGTGCATTTACATCCAACGCTTTTCTGCCAACGCCCAAAACGCCGCCAGGCAGATAGGCTTGCAGTCATCGACAATCCCCGGCTCTCGGAAATAACGCTTTTCAACTTCCGAATAGAAGACTTTATCCCGCTGCAATGCGCCGCTGATTTCCGGTGCGCCAATACGCTCATTCAATAACGGGCGCTGACGGAATCGCGAAATCACATCCCTGAAACCTCGGCGACGCCACTCGGTGAAATCCAGGTCATCCACCAGCAAGACCGGCTTGCGCGAAACAATGGCCTGATCCAGCGCGAGTGAAAGATGCCCGAGCGCAAGTACGCAATTTTGCAGGAGCTGCAAGGTTTGTCCGTAAACCACCGTGCGCTCACCAAAATATTCGGTCGTATCGTGATACTGGTACTTACCGGAGCAGGCCACAACGACTGGCACACCCAGATGGTCCTCAACTCGGGAAAATAAGTCCCGCATACGCCGATAGTACGCAAGGACATTAGAACACAAGACTTGGCCGTGCAACTGAGCATCTGGATCGTACGCGAGGCTCTCGTCCACAAAAACGGCACACGATGAAGCTACAGAAAAATCGTGCGCCTCCCAAAGTACTTTAATCGAAGGCACACTAATCACTTCAGCAGATTGATACCTGAGACATACTTGGCGCCTCCCCAACAGGCCTGACGTAACGACGGCGGCCGGCTTGCAATGCCGTGCGTGCCATAGCTGACGCGCTTCCCGTACTGGCGCCTTGAAGGTGTTGAGCCACCCGACGGCTCTCTCATAAGGGTCGAAGTGCTGAAAGACATAAGTTGCACCATGTCGATTCAGCGATGCCAAGAGGGCATCATCGTTGTGCATACGATCAAAACGCGACAAATGCCACACCACATGCGGCCCGGACACCAAGGCGTCAAGCGCCTGCTCCAATTCAGCCCACCCAGTGAAAATACGGTGATTCGGCCCAATGTAACGGTAGCCGGCGGCTCCCGCGTAAAACGCTTCGAGTTTCTCCTGCGGCAAAAACAGGGGCGCCAAATCCCAATACTCGGTATCTACGCCCTGCGCCGCATACCAAGCCGCGTCGACTTTTTCGCCAAAAATCCGGGAGGTCGGCAAGGAGTTGCAGATGACCAGCTTCATCCAGCCGGGCGCTCCCAGTTTTTCTCAAGCCAACACTGCGCAATCCCGCCATCTACGGTGTGTTGACGCGCAAGCCAGCGAATTTTCTGCGCCGCGTCCGCATGTGGTGTTTTCCACAACTGGCCGCCTTCGAAGTACTCGACCAGACGTTCCTTGAGATAGCGATTGAAGGCTGTTTGCTGATCCGTTAATTGAGGCCCCAGCAGAAACTCAAGCAAGGCCTGATGAATCTCTTCAGCGCTGTTTTCGATGTATTCAACGCGCGGATCCATGTGACCGGTCCCCATGACTTCAAACAAATGCAGATCCGCCTGCTCCTTGAGGCTCAACATTCGCCCTTCCAGTTTTGCCCGCTTGGGGATGAAGAGCGAACCTCGCCGGTACCAAGTGCAATGTGAAAGAGAAAGGGTGTTGACCGTAAAAATTCGTTTTTCAAACAAACACGCCAAGTCAATCGGCCCCGTCAGCGAACCGATATAGGCATCACAATGCTCGACAAGCAAGACATCATTAGCCTGACTACGCTTGGCATGATGCGCATAATCCAGGATCCCATCACGCTGCAATTTCGGCATTCCTGAATCGCCAATGCGCACAACAACGTAACCACGCGCGACGAGTTCATCAATCGCCAAAAAGTAATTTTCTATGTTTGCGTTACGTGGTGCTGAGTAGGCGTGATCGTTGAAAAACCCGCCAGTGCGCACGTGCAAGCAAACATATGGGTGCCCCGCCAACTCAGGGAAATCAGCCTCCAGTCGTGCTCGAGTACCAAAAAGTAATCCAAGCGGTTCCCGGTGATCACGTCCCCAATCGATACACTGCCGGGATGCCGAAAAAGGCGCTTCGACATCCCCCCACAGTCCATCACGGCCGATTTCTACTTCGGACCAACGAACCAGAAAATTCTGCCCCCCGCCCAAGCCACATAAGGCCTGCAATTTGCGCCAGGCAATCCCAACGATACGGCACCCGCTCCACCATATGCTCAAGAGAATATCGAGTATTGCGGTAGCTGGATTGTTTACAATCAGCGGGTGCTTGAGGCAAAGCAACGACATATTAGCAGCCCGAAACGCGACTTTTCCGAAGAGGTTCCACTTCCGCTTAAGAATGATCAAACGCAAGCCATCGCGACGGCACTTCAGGGCACCGTAATACAAATCCTCAGCTCGATTGCCAAATGCCTCATAGGGTTTCAAGACCCAAAATTTTCCAATCTTCATTCAATCTCTACCAACTACCCCACCCGCCATCCACGCGCAGATTCTGCCCTGTTACATATGCGGACATGTCAGATATCAGATAAGCGATTGCCCCGCGAAAATCATCTTCACTCGCCATTCGGCCAAGCGGTGTCCGCGCTTCATATCGAGTGACAAAGGACGATGGCTGCTTGCGGGCTATACCACCTGGTGAAATGGAGTTGACCCGTACCTTCGGCGCCAGAGTCGTCGCCAACCAGCGCGTCAACTGCAGCAAACCGCCTTTCGACGCGGCATACGCGGCAGGATTAGCCATCGCAGTACCCTCATACAAGCCCCAATCAGGCCCAAACTCACCATAAATTGAGCCAATATTGACTATCGAGCCACTCGTATTCGCCAGCAAGGGCGACAACCCCTGGCAGAGATCAAAAGCAGCCGTCAGATTGACTTCGAGCGCACGGCGCCAGGTTTCCAAGCTTTGCCCAACAAAAGGCTCCGCCCAACCGGACAAGCCGCTTGTTCCGACAAAAGCAGCATTATTGACAAGCCCATGCAATTCCTCATCGTCGTCAAATACCGTTGAGATCAACCGCGCACGCTGTGCCTGATCTTCTAGATCCGTTTCAAAACAGAACACATCGACATTCCAGCGCGACCGCAAATCTTCGGCGACCTGCGCAAGCGCGTTCGCATCCCGGTCAACGAGCAGCACTATCGCACCCAACTCAGCCAAGGTGTCTGCCATGGTTCGTCCAAGCCAGCCAGCAGCCCCTGTAATGAGAATACGTCGGCCACGCAGGCTCATTAACTCACGCAATGTTGCCAACGTGGCCTCCTTCTTTGCCGAACTCTTCCTGACACAGGAATTCGGCCATGCGGAAATCGAGCAGGGTATCGATGTCAAGAGCACGCTCAGACGGAACTTTGACCGCCTTCACCCGCCCCGCGAAGATGCCCGGCTGGGACAACACAAATTCGGGACGCGCCACATAAGCGACTGTCGTCAAATCGTAAACCGGCGGCGTATCCTGACGCCGCGTAATCGTGCCAGGCACAGGAGAATTGACCAGCCTGGCAACACCTTCAGAATTCATGGTCACCATATTGAACCAGGGATTGCGATGCGCATCGGTCACTGTGACCACTATGTCGGCATCACCAGTGGCAAAGGCATCGAGGCAATTCTCGATGTCAACTGGCTGACGTAATGGCGAGGTCGCGGGGATCGACACCATTGCATCGGGCAATTTTCCCTCATCGGCTTCCAGCCATTGCAGGGCATGCCGCCAAGCCAACCACTCCGGGCTATCGTCACGCGCCAGCTCCTCGGGTCGCATGAAAGGAACCTCTGCTCCGGACTCCCTTGCAACACGAGCGATTTCTGGATCATCGGTCGACACAATCAGGCGCCGAATCCTCGACGCCGACTGTGCATGTGCGACCGACCATGCAATGAGCGGTCGACCAAGCAAGGGTCTGACATTCTTCCCAGGCAATCCCTTCGAACCACCTCTGGCGAATATAAAGGCGACACTATCCATGATCGGTGCTCGTTCCATCGATTTGATTCAAGCGCACCCGTGCACCCTCCAACGCAACGGATTGCCAAGCAGCTTTTACCAATTCCAACACCACCAGCCCGTCACGCCCCCCAACCAGTGGAGAGGAATTATTTTGGATACAAGAAAGAAAATGCTGCCATTGCTCGCGGTAGGTTTCATCACGTACCGGCAGATGCTCTAACAGCACTTCAGATTCCGCTTCGCTACCGCTGCACAGCTTTACCGACCCAGCAATGCCGTCCCAAGCCAAGCTTCCAGTCTCCCCGATTGCGACACAGTGTCGGGTTACATCTCGTCGCAGAAAATCAAGCGACAGCGCAGCGACCGGACCACACGCACCAACCGCAACAGAGCTATTGCGCATCCCCAACAGCAGGTGAGCCGTGTCCTCGACATTGATTTCCAGCCCACTTTTGTGCCCCATCCAGGCACCGACCCAATCAATATCACCGAATATCCATCGCAGGTAGTCCAGTTCATGGCTAAGTTCAAGCAGTACCCCGCCACCCAACTCGCGACACGCTGAAACGCCCGATCGATAATCGGTACCCGGTCGCCACATCTCGAGATGTTGCCCGGTTTCGCATCGGATGGACAATATCTGCCCGATGCGCCCAGACTGAACCGATTGCCTGAAATAGCGCAACGAAGGCGAGAATCTTAGGTTATAGGCAACCTGCAGAATAATCCCGCATTCGCTTGCAGCCGCCAGCAATTCGGTCACCCCTTCCTGCGCATCGGATAAAGGTTTCTCAATAAGGAGATGGCATCTCTGTCTCGCCAACGCAAGGGCAACACTGACATGGAATGGCGCAGGACTCGCAATGATTGCAACCTGCGGCGCAAAGGTCAGCGCCTCATCAAGCGAACTGAAACAACCGTCGGCTCCGTCTGCGGTCGCCCCCGGTTCTCGGCGCAACACGCGCACATCCGACTGCGGCAAGCTCTCGCGCACGATGCGCAGGTGGCGTTGCCCAATACTGCCGTAGCCGACAATCAGCACTCGTTGCATCACACCCCGGACTCGCTTTGCACCGCGCGCTGATTGGCAAGTTTCAGGTCATCCGGGCGACCGACATCAAGCCAGGGTTCGTGCATAGGGTAGGCAACCGTTCTCGTTCCTCGCCCCTGTATTCGCTCAAACAGGCTCGGCATGTCACAAACATCGTTGACCTGCATGCAGTCCAGCGTCTCGGGCGCAAGCGCGTAGACCCCGGCATTGATATGCGTACGTGCAACGGGTTTCTCTTCGAAGCCAACAATATCGACGCCATCAATGCGCACGACGCCAAAGGGATGCTGCCACTCATGCACACGTACCGCCATGGTTGCTGCAGCACCATGGCGCAGATGGAAATCAAGCAGTTCTCCATAGCGGATATCAGTCATCACGTCGCCATTGGTCACCACGAATGGTAATTCCGGTCGCGGCGACAGCAGGGAGAGTGCCCCCGCTGTTCCCAACGGTTTATCTTCGCGCAGATAATCAATATGCACGCCAAACTTGCATCCATCGCCAAAATAATCCTCAATCATGTTCCCGAGGTAGTGAACCGCCAACACAAAACGGGTAAAACCTTCAGCCTTGGCCCGTTCCACGATATGCTCCAGCATGGGTTTTCCGGCAACCGGCAACATCGGTTTTGGGCAACTTTCCGTTTGTGGACGCAAACGGCTTCCCTTGCCACCGGCCATGATCACCATGGAGTTTTCACGAGTAACAGGTGCGACGATATCGTCCCAAAGATGCAGCCCCAACACCAGCCGTCTTTCGTCGACGATAGGCACTTGATGAATTTTGTTGGCCGCCATGAGCTGCATTACCAGGTCACGGCTCATGCTTGATGGCACCACCATGGGCGAGCGGTACAAGACGCTTTCTATGGGACTATCCAGATCCAGCCCCTTGAGCAAACCTCGCCGAATATCTCCATCGCACACGGTACCTGCCAACCTGCCCTCTTCATCCGTTACCAAGACAATCTGGATCGCCACATTGTTCAAATTACGAATGGCATCTCGAATGCTTGCGCTCGGTCGAAGAATTGCATGCTTCCAGATATCGTTCATACCTTACTCTCAAAACATTCAATACTTCGCACAGCTGCAAGGACGTTCGCTTCGCAGCGTAAATTGAATGGAGCGTGAAAGCATTCCTTAGCACCATAACCAGTTTGTACTAAGATTGGTGTTACCCCAACACAAAACCCCGCCTGCATATCTGACAACCTGTCGCCAATCATCCAAGATCGGGGCAAATCAATATCGAAATCATTTTTTGCTTGCATAAGCAAACCCGCCTTAGGCTTTCTGCAAGCGCAGTTATGTATTGAGCCATACTCGGGATGGTGTGGACAGAAGTAGTAGGCATCAATGTGAGCACCCGCCTCAGCCAGCAATCTGTCCACTCTTTGATGAAGTGTAATCACTGCAGCTTCATCATAGTAACCCCGAGCAATGCCAGATTGATTTGTGACGACAATAGCAAGAAACCCCATCCGATTGATGCGAAGGATAGCCTCAAGAGCCCCCGGGACCCATTCCCAATCTTCAATTCGATAAAGATAGTTTTTTTCGATGTTCAGAGTGCCATCACGATCCAAAAAAACAGCTTGTTGCTTCATTAATACACAGACGCAAGCAAAGGGTGATTAAAAAAAGTTTTTCTAAATCCAAGTGTCTAAGCAAGTGGATAGTCGTGAAATTTTTTCTTAAGAAGATCACTCGGGACACAAGAAACCAATATTGAAGCTATGCGACGTGCTGCGCCTTCAGTCCCGTAAGGATTCATCACACTTAAAAGACGTTTACGGAATGTTTCAGAGTACAGCACATGTAATGCATGAGAAATTTGCTCTCGTGTTGGTCCACAATCAATGACACTGTCAGCCTTAAGGCGCCCCATCTGACGCTCCCCAATATTGACGGTTCCTATGCGAAAGCTCGGCGCTTCGGTAATACCGCTTGAGGAATTGCCTACCACGCCATCCACGTGGCGCAGGCAGGAGAGATAACGCAGTTGCCCCAGAGAAGTCCAGACCTTGGCGGTATCGGGGCGGCGCGCTGCGAAGGCCTGCACCATCTCGCCGAGATGGTGGCTTTCGGTATCGGCATTAGGCATTGTGAACAGCAGCCGCGTGTCGGGCAAACCGTCGAGCGCCACCAGAAGTTCCGCCATCTGCGCCGCGCTGGCGCCCGGTTCCAGGGTCACGGGGTGGAAAGTCACCATCAGATTGCGCGGCCCGAGCTTGAAATCCAGGGACTGTTCCAGCTCTGTGCGCTCAAGTAGCTTCAGGCGCAGGATGTTGTCGATGCCCAGACCACCGACGTTATACACATGTTCAGGTGCTTCGCCTAGTTGCAGCACGCGCCGCCGATAGTCCTCCGCCGCCACGAAATGCAGGTGCGACATCTTGGTGATCGCATGGCGCATCGCGTCATCAAACGCCCCTTCGGTAACTTCGCCACCATGCAAATGGGCCACAGGAATCCGCGCCATGGTCGCGGCGGTAACGGCGCCAAGAATTTCGTATCGATCGCCCAGCACTAGAAGCAGGTCAGGCCGCAAGGTGGCCAACGCATCTGCAAAGCCAGTGATCGCCAGCCCCAGCGATTTGGTGATCCCCACTGGGGTGTCAGACCCTAGCAGCATTTCCACCTTGGCATCAATGGCAAACCCGTCCTCCACAATATTGCGCCAAGTCATTCCAAACTCATGAGACAGGTGCGCGCCGGTAGCCACGATCTGCAGCTGCAAATCGGGAGCCACTGCGATTTCATGCATAACCCAACGCAGCAATCCATAATCTGCACGGGTTCCGGTAACGACGCAAATTTTTTTCATTGCAGGCTAATCAACTCGTCCGGTTGAAAATCGCGCGGTGCCCGGTGACCCAACACTTCATCCCAGCGCATCGGCGAGATGCCGGTGCCCGGACGTTTGACGGTAAGGTTCTGCGCGCTAAAAAGCTCACCCTGGGCAATCGCGCGGGCCGCGACAATGGACTTGCGTGCCACCGGTTTGTTATGCACTTCAACGGCAGTCATGCGCTTCACCCCGTCACCCAGTGCCGCTTCCACAGCGCGGATCGATTGCACCAACGCAGCCAGCTCCACTGGTTCCAGGCTGGCGCGATGGTCGGGGCCCGGCAGATTTCGGTCGACCGTGAAATGCTTTTCAATCACACGGGCACCGAGCGCCACGGCTGCGGGGGCAATGACGATGCCCTCGGTATGGTCTGAATAGCCGACCCGCAATTGAAACGCGGCCTGCATGGACACCATGGCCTTGAGGTTGACAGCCTCCATGGGGGCTGGATATTCGGTCGTGCAATGCAGGATGATGATGTTGCTCTTCAGCGTACCAGATTGTTCCAATGCATCGATTGCAGCCTCAACTTCGCCCAAGGTAGCCATGCCAGTAGAAAGAATCACCTCACCACGCTTTGCACCAACATGGCGCAAATAAGGAAGGTTAGTAATTTCCCCAGAAGGCACCTTGAATAGCCGGACGTCCAGGCTCGCCAGAAAATCGACACTCTCGATATCAAAACCGGTGGATAGAAAACCGATGCCGTGCGCGCTGCAATGCTCGACCAGTGCGTGATGGGCCTCGTCGGACAATTCGAGCCGACGCAGCATCGCGTATTGCGATTCGCCCGCGCCAGTGGTGGCTTCCTGATAGGAGGCTTTTTGCGCCGCCGCAGTGACCAACCGGTCAGCCTTAAAAGTCTGGAACTTGACTAGGTCAGCACCGGCCTGGGCAGCGACTTCCACCAGTTTTTTCGCCAATGCCAAGTCGCCGTTGTGATTGACCCCTGCTTCTGCAATGATCAGCGTCTTTCCTTCCTTGTTCATGCGTTGTACCTCATAGTGGTATGCGCGGCGACGTCGCGGCTGATCACGCAGCCAGCACCGATGATGCAGCCTTCGCCGATGGTCACGCCTTGATGAACTATCGCGCCGCTACCGATAAAGCAGTCGGCGCCGACCACGACACTGCCGTTAAGCCGTGCGCCGGTCGAGATATGGCAGTGCGGGCCGATTCGCGCATCATGTTCGATCAGTGCCATGGAATTGATGATGCAGTTCTCGCCTACCAGCGCGGCGGCGTTGACGAGCGCGCCGTGCAGTACCACCGTACCAAGACCGAGTTGCGCATGACGGGAAACGTGGGCGTGCGGCGACACCACGACTGGAATCTTCGCACGCAGATCGAGGAGTTTTCTGTACAGGTGCTTGCGCAGGGATGCGCTCGTCAACTGGCCGACGGTAACCAATGCACAAGGCGTTTGGCCCAGCAAGTCGGGCAGTGCATCGTCATCACCCCGTACAGGGTAGCCCAGGATGGACGCAAGGCCATCGCTGGTCGGCTGAACGATGCCAGCCACCTGAAAATGCGTACTGCTTTCTATGACGTCGATCACCGAGCGGCAATGGCCGCCGCCACCGACCAGCAGAACAGGAGTCGTGCTCATGCGAGGAAGGCGCTACTCGGAAGATTGATGATGCGCGCAGCCAAGGCCTGCGCCACTGGCAAGGGCGCGCTCGGGCTACCGACCATTGAGGCCATTGTCGACATCAGGTTCCAGCAGGGACGCGTCATGTAGCCGGCGTCGTTGGTGACTGCGAGGACAGCATCGCGCTGGTCTACCAGAGTTTCATCGAGCAGGAGCGCCTGTAGCCAGTAGTTGCTGCGCCCGCCCGCAGGCTCCTGGAACAGACGGACACCCGCCATATCATTGAAAGCCTGCGCGTAGCGGCCATGCAGGCGGCGCTTTGCTTCCACGAGCGCGGGCAGTTGTTCCAGCTGCGCCACGCCGAGCGCAGCGTTGAGGTTGGGCATGCGGTAGTTGTAGCCCAACTCGTCATGCTCGAACGCCCAGCGGTGCGGGAGCTTGGCGGTGGTGGTCAAGTGCTTGGCGCGCCGAGCCAGTGCGCTATCGTTGGTGAGAATGGCTCCGCCGCCACCGGTGGTGATGGTCTTGTTGCCGTTGAAGCTCAGAGTGCCAAGCAGGCCAAAGCCGCCGGTATGCCGACCATGCCAAGTGCTGCCCAGGGACTCGGCAGCATCCTCGACCACAGTGATATGGAATTCGCGCGCGACCTCCAGCAGGGTTTCAATATCCACCGGATGGCCGAAAGTGTGCATCGGGACGACGGCGCGCACCACCCGGCCTGTCTCGCGGTTCACGCAATGCCCATCGCGCAGTTCACAGCGCGCAGCGAGATGTTCGCGTAAGGCCAGCGGGTCCAATCCCAAGGTAGTGAAGCTGCTGTCAACGAAGTGCGGGACGGCGCTGCAATAACGTACGGCGTTGGCGGTGGCCACAAAGGTGAGTGCGGGCACCAGAACTTCATCGCCAGGCTGCACTCCAGCCAGAAGCAGCGCGACATGCAGAGCCGCAGTACCGTTGACTACGGCTATCGCATGCCTGACGCCGGTGTAAGCGGCCAGTTCCGCCTCGAAGCGATCGACGAAGGGGCCGACGGAGGACACGAAGGTGGACTCCAGGCATTGCTGCAGGTACTTCGCTTCATTGCCTTCGAAGCGTGGTTCGTGCAAGGCCACTTTGCGCTCACCGAGCACGTCAACAAGCGCTTTTGTTACGCGTCCGGACAACGTATCCAAGGATGAGATTGAAGTAGAAGCGCTCACAGGTTGTAGATATCTGATTTGTAGCGGGCGAGATTTTCCGGCTGGCTGAACCAAGCCGCTGTTTCAGCCAGGCCGCGCTTGAATCCCTCCCGGCCCGCGTAGGCCGGTTCCCAGCCGAACAGCTCCCTAGCTTTGCGGTTGTCCGCCCACAGCCTTTCGACCTCGGAATTCTCCGGCCGCAAGCGTACCTGTTCCGTGGTGATTTGGATGTCCACGCCCATTGCTTCGGCGATAAGCGCCGCGGTATCACCCACCGAGATCTCGAAATTGCTACCGAAGTTCACCGCCTCCCCCAAGCCGCGGTCCGAGGTAACGGCAGCGATAAAGCCGCGCACGGTGTCCCTCACATGATTGAAGTCTCGTGTCGGAGCGATTGCACCCAATCGGATCTCGCGCTTGCCCTGGGCGAGCTGGGTGATGATGGTCGGGATTACCGCGCGCGCCGATTGGCGCGGGCCATAGGTGTTGAAGGGGCGGGCGATCACCACCGGCAGGCCGAAGGAGGCGTAGAACGAGTAGGCGAGCTGATCGGCGCCTATCTTGGTGGCAGAGTACGGGGACTGGCCCAAGAGCGGATGCTCCTCGGTGATGGGCACGAAGCGGGCTGTGCCGT